>FWPV01001899.1_pt1 | contig 53900 bp, 46 predicted proteins | sample 2228371 | NCBI WGS metagenome assembly FWPV01 (sample SAMEA103939776, study PRJEB20133) | metagenome
CGTTTGATGCCACCCATCTTCTTGATTGAAAATAAATAAGATAGACCGCTCGGGGGCGCCGGGGGTGAACCGCGACAGGACCCGTCGGGTGTTTCTATCGGAAATTTTGGGATAACCCTCTTTTCTTTCCTCTTTTCGTTTTTTCTGGTAAATTGAATTGAGAATGGAAAAGGAAAAAGAAAAAGGCAGCGTTTTTGAGATTATTTGCCCCTGTTGCCAGTCCGTGCTTTGGGTGGACGGTTTGGCTCAAGAAATCGTCAAGACGGAGAAGCCAACGTCTAGGAAAAAGGGAAGCCTGGATGAGCTTCTGGTCCGGGAGAAGAAAAGGCAGGAGGAGTTTGAGCGGAAATTCGAGGCGACGGCCGAGCTCGAGCGCCAGAAAAAAGAAAAAGCCAAAAGAGCCTTTGAAAAAGCCCTGGGCAAGGTGGGCAAAGAGGACTGAACGGTTGGCCTCTTTTTAACTCCCAATCTGAGTTTCGTCCTCCCGAATTTTGGGCGCCATGGTGAAGCCTGTCAACCCAAAAAGGATGAGGATGACCACAGCAAGATAATTCATGAACGCCCAGGGAAGATAGGAGAAGGTTGGCACTCCAATAGTGCCGGTGATGTAAACGCCAGCCATGCTCCACGGAATCAGGGGGACAATGATTGCTCCGCTTTCTTCAATGATCCGGGAGAGGTTTTTGGCAGCAAGCTGCTTTTTCTTATAAACGGGAGCGAGGAGTTCGCCCGGGATAATCATCGACAGGTAAGAACTTCCGGTGACCATAGCGGTGACGATTGCGGCCACGACTGTGGTCACGACAATGCTCCACACCCTGTTGGCAAAGGTCATTACCCGGTCGAGAATGACCGCCAGCATCCCCGTCCGCTGCATGATGCCGCCAAAGCTAAAAGCGGTGAAGGCGACAAGCTGGGTTTCCATCATGCTCATCATCCCCCCCTTGGAAATCAGCCTGTCAACCGCCTCGACCCCGGTCTGTGACTGGAATCCAGAGTTCATAGCCGTGGCGACAGCAGATACCGAAGCTTTCTGGAAAATCACCGCCAGCGCTCCTGCGACGAGCGAGGACAGGAGCATGCCTGGAATGGTCGGTTTCTTGGTGAAGGCAAAATAGAAAACGATGACCATGGGAAGAAGCAGTAGCACATGGAAGCGAAAATTTTCCTGGAGGGTTTTCAGGATGAGGGTTACGGTCTCCGATTCGACCGTCTCGCTCCTGTAACGCAGCCCGATAAAGAAATAGATGGCAAGGCCGGCGAGCCAGGCCGGGACCGCTGACCAGAGCATGTGCTTGATGTGGTCAAAAAGGTTAGACCCGGCCGCGACTGGAGCGAGGTTGGTGACATCAGAAAAGGGCGACATCTTGTCTCCGAAGTAGGCCCCCGCCACCACTGCACCCGCAGCCGGACCGAGCGGGATGCCGAGCCCCATGGCAATCCCGATAAAGGCGACGCCGAGTGTCCCGATGGTTCCCCAGCTTGTGCCGGTCGCCAGAGAGGTGATGCTGCAAACAAGGCAAGCGGTGAACAAGAAATACTGGGGGGAAATCAATTTCAGGCCGTAAAAGATAATCATCGGAATGGTACCGCAAGCAATCCAGGACCCAATCAGGATGCCCACGCAGAGCATGATCAGAATGGCCGGCATCGCTTTTTGGATGCTGTCGACGACACCTCTTTCCATGTCCCTCCAGGAGAAGCGAAGGAAGTATCCCAGGCAGCCGGTGATGAAGGCGGCCGCGATAAGGAGGATTTGAGGTCTAATCCGATAAACCCCGTAGCCCACTCCAAGAAGGAGAGCCATCGAAAGAATGGGGATGAGGGCAACGCCAAAGCTTGGTCTTTTTTGGACAGTGGATTCGGCTTTCACGCGACCTCCTTACTACTCCAGGTGAAAAGTTCGTCGGGCGAGAAGCTTGCCGCTGGCCATCAGCCGCCGTCCCTTAGCGATGACATCCGTCAGCTCGAGGTTTTCATCGAAGAGGATGAGGTCGGCGTCCTTGCCGACGCAGATTACCCCTTTGCCATGGAGTTTATAACAACGGGCAGCGTTGGTTGAAAAAAGCCTGATGCTTTCCCCCAGACTGAGAATTCCTTGAGAGACGAGCGAGCGGAACTTTTTGAGAAGGTCTTTCTCCTTGGCAATGGTGAGACCGACCAAATTTCCCTGGTGGTCAAAAAGAGGCAGGCTTCCGTTGCTGTCCGAGCTTATAGTGACCTGACTTAAAGGAACTTGCTGGTCAAGACAGAGGCGGATGGCTTCCTCGATGGTGAGGCCCGGGCTCACTTCAGCTTGAGGTTCTTCTCCTGCGGTCAAATCTATAGTCCCTCCGGCGCGGACAAATTCGAGAGCTTGGCTCATCAAGTTTTCGTTCCTGTTGACATGAGTGGGAATAACCTGAGTGGCCGGGATTTCTGTCTCGCGGATGAGGCGAAAAAGAAAGTCGAGATGTCTGGGTCCATCCCCGAGATGAAGATGAAGGATGCCCGCCTTGCCGCCGAGCAGGCCGCCCACCCGACATTCGGCCGCCAGCCTGGCTATTTCTTCAAACGTTGGCTGCGAGGAACGATGGTCGGAGATAGCAATTTCTCCAGCTCCAATGACCTTGTCAATCAGGACGAGGTCGCGGAGGATACTGCCGGTGAGTGTCGGTGGGGGAACTCCATAGGCGCCAGAAAAGATAAACGTACTCAATCCTTCCTCTTCCAACGCTCGCGCTTTGGCCAACAGGGATTCCATGTGCCGGGTTACGGAGTCAGTCCCAAGACAACCAATGACTGTCGTGACCCCAGAGGAGATCACCTCTTCCAGGTGGATCTCCGGCGCCCGGGTGGTGGGCCCTCCTTCCCCGCCCCCTCCAAGGATATGAACATGCGGGTCGATGAATCCGGGAAGGACAACCTTACCCGTCGCTTCGATGATATCCACCCGCGTTCCTTCGAGGCGAATCCGACCTGGTTCTGCGATTTCGATGACCATCTTTCCGGCGACCAAAATGTCTTTTGTCCCCAAGTCTTCAGGGGCATAGACATGACCGTTCTTGATGAGGCAAATCATGAATTCCTCCTCTTGGTCGGGCCAAAATGAGCGGACCGTCTGCTCATCTCGGTTAAATTAGCACGAGGGGAGCGGAATTACAACTTAGGGCATGATTTTGGCCTTTTTCTGTTGGTTTGGTAAAATAAAAAAAGACGATGGCGGCTTTTGAAGAAGAACTGCGACGCTTTCAGCCGGTCATTCGAAGGCTGACCTTTCTGGCTTTGCTCGGGAAGAAAGTTGAAGTCCGTCATCCTGAGAATTTTGTCACCCAAGGGCCGAATATCATTGTCGGGAACCATAGCGGAAGCTTCAAGGACGTGGCTATTCTTCTGAAGTATGTCCCCCGGCCGGTTTTTTTTACGGCCAACAGGATGATCTTTACGCGAGAAGAGTTTGATTTCCTTATTCGCAAGCACCTTCGGCGCCACCTTAAAGATTTCGGGTTGGTCGTAAACTCGGCGCTCAAGCCCTTAAAATATCTTTTTGTCCGCTATGTTTCGACGAACATCGCCAAGGTGGGGACAATCCCGGTCGATTTGTATTCGACCAAGCGGGAAGCCCTGCAGAAATGCCTTCATTATCTCAAGAATGGCCGGGCCATCATCTCCCTCCAGGGAAGAGGAAGAATCCACCCCAACGCCGCTCACCCCTATGTCAGTCCCTTCCGGAGAGGAGTTTCAATCCTGGCTTATCTTCTTTATCATGAGAACGGCGTTGATGTTCCCGTAACTCCCCTGGCCATGTTCGGGACGCACATCCCCTTCCTCATTCCTGGGAAGATCCGGGTGAACGTTGGCCAGCCGATGCGCATCACCGGCTTTCTCGGAGGCGGCTTCGAGGAGACGGTCGACCGCTTCCGGGATGCGCTCGAAGCGAGAGTGAAAAGCCTTTTCCTCGAGCTTCTTTGAACCGGCTTCTATTCCCTTTCTTCAAACCGGGAGAGAATGTCGGAATTAATCTGGAGGAAGAGGTTGGTGTTGATTTTGACCTTTTTCTCTTCCCGGAGCCGGCTGAGATAGGCTTGGAGGAACTTATTCCTCTTTGTCTCAAGCAGGTTGTTTCTCTCTGTTTCTAGGTCCTTCTCCAGTTCCTCCCGCGTAGCCTCTTTTCTTTCAAGGACGCGGAGAAGGGCATACCCGCTCGAATACTCGATCGGTTCGCTGACCTGATGGAGAGGAAGAGAGAAGGCCAGGCGGTCAACTTCAGGGTTTTCTCCGAGAACAGCCATGTACTGTTCTCTCCGGTGCTCATTGACAGACTTGTGTTCGAGTCCGAGCTTGGAAGCAATTTCCTCCCAGTCTTTTCCCTCGACTTGGGGCCGGATTTTTTGGATTCGTTCCAGGGCGAGCTCTTTTTTTTGGCTGGTCTTCAGGTCTTTCTCGATTTCGCTCTGGACCTCTTCAAAATTGGCCGGTCTCTCTCCTTCCACTTTTTCCAATTGGACGAGACCGACCCCGTTAAAGGTATAGAGCGGAGAAGAAATTTCTTTTTCTTTGAGACCAAACAAAGCCTGGCTGATCGTGCCCGAAGGGTCGATGTCCCCCATCGCCTGGCCCTGTTTGAGAAGACCCGTGCTCCTTACTTTCAACCCCGCTTTTTGAGCGGCCACATCCAGGCTTTTTTCCCGCCGAGCCGCTTTTTCAAGCTGAGCAATTCTCTCGGTGGCCAGTTTTCGGGCCTTCTCATCCTCAAGGATCGTCCGAATCCGGTCCCTTACTTCGTTCAAAGGACGGGTTTTTTCCGGCTCTTTCTCGGTCACCTTGAGAATGGAAAGACCTTCATCCGTTTTGACCACCGCCGAGACTTCACCCGGGCCGAGTTTCTTTATTTCTTCCTGCTCAAGAGCGGGGAGCTTGCGCCATTCATAATAACCCCAGTCCCCACCGGATGAGGCCTTCTCATCGCGCGACGAAGCTCGGGCGAGCTGGCTGAAGTCCTCTCCCTGAGCGAGCCTTTGGCTGAGATGTTGGGCTTCTTTCTCGACGGCTGCCTTGTCCCGGTCGCCAAAAGCCAGATGGATCCGGCTAACTCGGATTTTCTCCGGTTCTTTGAACTGGCTGAGGTTATCCTGATAGTAGTTTTCGATTTCGGCATCGCTCACCTGGATTTCCTTCTTCAGGAGTTCGGTTTCAAAGAAAATGTATGACCCTTCCCTTCTTTCAGGCAAATGATAGCGGTCTTTATTCTTTTCGAAATAGTCTTTGATTTCAGAAGGTGTCACTTCCTGGGGGAGTTCCACTTTGTTCTCATCGAGGAGGAGGTACTCGATCTTGGCTGTTTCCTTTTGTTTTTTATAATTGTCCCAAACTTCCTCGGGGGCGACAGTGATTCCCGCGGTGAGAAACTCAACTGTTTTTTCGATGAGGATATCTCGCTTCAGGCCTTCCTCGAAATCCGAAATCGACATCCGGTTCCACTCGAGGATTCGGCGGTATTCATCGAAGCCGATGAATTTCCCGTCTCTCTGGAAAAGGCTGACAATTTTTTCCCGAAGCTCCCTGTCTGTCACCTGGATGCCCATCTCCTCTGCTTGTTGGAGGAGCAGGTTCTGCTGGATCATCTGCTCCAGGACCTGCTGGGGAATGTTGAGTTGCTGGATGAAAGATTTGTTGAGTTCTTTGAATTCTCGACGCAGACTCTCCAGCCGCTGGCGGAGGACATTGTAGTAGGACTCAGTCGATATTTTTTCTTTGCCCAGCGTTGCGATGGTGCCTGCCTCGGCCTTTTCACCCAGCCGGCCGGCCCCTCCCCAGACAGCGAAGATGGCGATAACAAAAGCAGCAATCACAATCCACAGCGTAGGAGCAAGGGATTTGACGTTTTTTCTCATCGTTTTTAGCATGGCTTCACCCGCTTCAGGAATCTTTTAAGAGATTTCTCGCAATGACTAAACGCTGGATTTCGGATGTCCCCTCGTAAATGGTTAATACCCGAGTATCCCGATAAATCCTCTCGATTTCGTATTCTTTGGAGTAGCCGTAGCCTCCATGGATCTGGAGAGAGAGGTAGGCGATTTTATTCGCCGCTTCTGAGGCAAACAGCTTGGCCATGGCGGCTTCTTTAGCGTAGGCCAGACCTCGGTCGTAGGCATCGGCTGCTCGATAGGTAAGAAGTCGACTCGCCTCGACGAGGGTGGCGATATCAGCAATCATGAACTGGATAGCCTGGAATTCAGAAATGGGCCGCCCGAAGGCTTCCCGTTGCTTGGCGTAGCGAACGGCTAACTCCAGGGCGCGCTGGGAAAGCCCGACTGATTGAGCAGCGATGCCGATGCGGCTACCGTCCAGGAGGTGGAGGGCAATAGTGGCTCCTTTGCCCTCTTCTCCGAGCAGGTTTTCCACGGGCACCCGGCAATCCTCCAGAGCGATTTCCGCCGTCAGGGAAGAGTGTAGACCCATTTTTTCTTCCACTCTCGCTACCCGAAAGCCAGGGAAATTTTTTTCAACGATGAAGGCGCTCAACTTCCGGTGCCCACAGGCTTTTTCAGACTGGGCGAAGAGAACGAGTGCCTCTGCCTCGCTTCCGGTCGTCACCCAGGCTTTGGTCCCGTTGAGGATGAAATACTGTCCCTCTCGAACGGCTTTAGTCTTCAAGGCGGTGGCGTCCGAGCCAGCTCCAGGCTCGCTCAGGGAGAAAGCCCCGATGATTTCTCCCCGGGCTGCGCGAGGCAAATATTTTGCCTTTTGCTCCTCTGTGCCGTACTCGAGGATAGCCCGACAAAAGAGGGACGCGTGGACGCTGAGGATGAGGCCGATGGTCGGCGAGACGCGACTCAGCTCTTCCAGGGCCAGAATAAGAGACAGGGATTCCGTTTTCATCCCCCCGTATTCGGGGGGGATGGTCATCCCCATCAACCCGAGTTCGGCCGTTTTCTGGACCAGCTCAGCCGGGAAAAGGTGGTTTTCCTCGAAATAACGGATTTTCGGCTCGATTTCTTTGGCCGCAAAATCTTTGACCATCTCGCGGAGCAAAATTTGTTCTTCGCTCAGAGCAAAATCCATTTCATTTCTCCCCGACCGTTTTCTTTGCCCAACTGAGGAAGAGGGGATGGAGTCTCTCATAAGTCGTGTTCAAGTCCTCGATAAGGACTCGAGTGGAGCTGATAAGGGGCATAAAATTGGAGTCGCCGTGCCAGCGAGGGATGATGTGGAGGTGGTAATGGTTAACGACGCCCGCGCCCGCGCTTTGACCAAGGTTCATCCCGGCATTGAACCCGTGGGGGTGGTAGCACCGGCGCAAGATTTTCAGGCTGAGTTTAAAGAGGTCCATCAGTTCATCGCTCGCCTCCTTAGAGGCGCGGTCAAAGTTGGCGACGTGTCGGATGGGGGCGATCATCAGATGGCCTGGCGTATAAGGAAACTTATTCAGGAGGATGAAATTGTGTTGGCCGCGGAGGAGGATGTAGGCTGCTTTGTCCTCTTTCAGCCGAAGGGCACGGCAGAAGATACAACCTTTCATCCGGAAAACCTGCTTGACATATCTTTCTCTCCATGGGGCAGAAATATATTTCATCAGCTTTTTTTATTAACCAGTTCTTTGAGCAGCTTGCTTGGCTTGAAGTAGAGGACATTTTTCTGGGGAACCTTTACCGGTTCTCCTGTCCGCGGGTTGCGTCCAGCACGGGAAGTCCTTGTTCGGAAACGAAAGCTGCCGAAGCCACGGATTTCTATCTCTTCCCCTCGCAGGAGAGCGTCCTTGATGGCCTTGAAGAAGAGGTTAACCCCCGTTTCCGCTTCTTGCTTAGGAATGTCCATTTCTTTGGCAATCCTTTCGATAAGGTCAGCTTTGATCATTTTTTCGCCTCCTTGGCCGGACTCGATTTCTTCGGAGGGCCGATTTTCCTGAGCTTGTCGCCCATGATATCGCCCAGAGTCAACCGGTCATCCTGGCTGCGGACGAATTTCTGGTACTCGAGCTTCTGCATTTCAAGCTGGGCTAGCCTGAAGCTGAGGGAAATCTTCTTCTCTTTGGGGCTCATCTTGATGATTTTGGCTGGTCTCTCTTCTCCGATTTGGAAGGCTTCCTCGGGGTGGTCGATTTTCTTTTCGTCAAGCTCGGAGAGGAAAACAACGCCTTCAATGCCGGGAGTGATTTCGACGAAGACGCCAAAATCTGTCATCCGCACGATTCGCACTTTGACCAGGTCGCCGACTTTTTGGCGGGAGAAGAAGTCCTCCCAGATATCTCCCTCGAGTTGCTTGATGCCCAGGGAGACCTTTTGTTTTTCGACATCTATATTGAGGATGATGGCTTCGACTTCCTGTCCCACCTGGAGCTTCTGGGAAGGGTGTTTGATCTTCTCCCAGGAGATATCAGAAATATGGATGAGGCCCTCGACCCCTGGCTCAATTTCCAGGAAAGCGCCGAAATCCGCAATGCTGGTGATTTTTCCCTTTATCCGGGACCCCGGGCTGAATTTCTGTTTCAGTATCTCCAGGGGATGGGGTGTCGATTGTTTAAGGCCCAGGGAAATTCTTTTCGTTTCAGGGTTAATATCCAAGACCGTGACGACCACCTCCTCGCCGAGGGACAAAAGCTTCTTGGGGTGGACGAGCTTGCGCGACCAGGTGAGGTCGGAAATGTGGACCAGCCCCTCGACACCTTTCTCGAGTTCGACAAAGACTCCAAAATCGGTCAAGCTGACCACCTTTCCCTTGACTTTCTGGCCAACTTTGTACTTCTCGGAGATGTTTTTCCAGGGGTCCTCGGTCAGTTGCTTATAACCCAGGGAGATTTTTTCTTCTTTTTCATTAAAATCGAGGACTACCACCTCCACTTCCTGGCCAACCTCGAAAAGCTCGGAGGGATGGCCTATTTTCCCCCAACTCATATCAGAAATATGGAGCAGGCCCTCAACTCCTCCCAGGTCGATGAAAGCCCCGAAGCTGGTCAGCGATTTGACCTGCCCTTTGATTTTTTCGCCCTTCACCAGCCGGCTAAAGACCCGTTTTTTCTTTTTCTCCCTTTCGTCCTGGAGGAAAAGCTTTCTCGAAAGGACAGCGTTCTCACTCTTTCGGTCAAACCGGATAACCTTGAATTTGAAACTCTGCCCGACCAGCTTTTCTGGTTCTTTGACCGCTTTGACATCAGCATGGGAATCGGGGAGGAAAGCATCAATCCCCATCGAGACCGTATATCCATTCTTGATTCTCTGGGTGATGCGACCAACTACCCAGCCGTTGCTGTGATAAGCCCTTTCGAGGAGGTCAATCGCCCGCAGGGCGTCGGCCCGCTTCTTGGAAAGCCGGAGGTAGCCTTCCTTAATATCCGTTTTTTGGAGGAGGGCTTCGACTTCATTTCCCGGTTTGAGCTGCTTGATTTCTGCTTCTTCAAAATCTTCGGTCGGGATGATTCCCTCAGACTTGAACCCGACGTCAACCAGGACGCCGGTGGGGGTGATTTTAATGACTTTCCCTTTCAGGATTTTGCCCGGCGAGATTTCGCGGGCGCTGAACTGGTACTTGTCAAGGAGATGAGCATAGTCTTCGGTGGTGAATTTCTCTTCTTTTTCGGGTTGTTTTTTCAGCTCTGCCATTGGACGATATTCTCCCTATGCAGTTGACGTTGTCGGTCGAGGCTCTTTTGGATCTTGAGCACAGCTTCCCTGATGTCCTCGGGCGGGGTCGAAGCTCCTCCGGAAACGCCGATCTTGCGGGCTCCGCGGAAGAGCCGCGGAGTGATCTGGTCAGCGCTTTCGACGAGGTGCGTGTTAGGCAAGATGCGCTTAGAAATTTCAAAGAGCTGCCGGGTGTTCGAACTATTTTTTCCTCCGAGAATAAAAAGAACGTCCACCTGGGAGGCCAGCTCGGAGGTCGATTTCTGGCGAGCTCGAGTGAAAAGACAAATTGTGTTGTGGACTTCCAGGCTTTCGGTCTTTTCGATGAGAGCCGCGACCACCTGGCCAAACCGGAAAATATCCTGGGTTGACTGGGCCAGGACAGCGCGCCTCCGGCGCCAGGGCAGCTTTTCTGCCTGGCGTTCATCCTCGATGATGATTCCTCTTCCCCGGCTGTAACCGAGCAGTCCCTTGATTTCCGGGTGGTCTTTGTTGCCGACGATGACGAGTTCCCTGTTGCTGCAGCTCAAACGCTCAACCAGGCGCTGAATCTTCTTGACGATCGGACAGGTGGCGTCGACAACCTCGACCCTTTTTCTGTTGATCCTTTGAATTACCTCTGGAGGAACACCATGGCTGCGAATGATGACCGGACCGCTTTCGACCTGGTCGACATTTTCAACCGAATGGATGCCTTCCTCCTCCAGTTCAGCGATCACCCGCGGGTTATGGATGAGGTCGCCCAGGGTATAAACCTTTCCCTCCCCTCGGCGGCGGACACTTTTGGCCAGCTTGAGCGCCCGTTTGACACCATAACAGAAGCCACAATTTTTGGCGACGATGATTTCCATGGTGATGGGAAAAATAGTCCTTAATACTATCCCAGATGAATGCTTTTGTCAATCCTAAGTATAGGAAAAATCTGAACTTAGCAGTCATTGTGGAGGATGGAGGAAAGTCCCAACCCCTTTTTCCAGAATTTCTTGGGGCGAAGGCAAGTTTTCCAGGCGCACGGCTTTTTCCGGCTCGAGCGCTTCGAGGCTGGCGAGGAGAGCCATCACCGCCGCCACGTGGCGGGCCACTCGCAGGTTAAGCGGGATGCCCTCTTCGCCATACGGCACAAAGAGCCATCCCAGTTTTGAGGCGCGGGCATAAAACTTGTCTTTCCCGTCGACGATCAACGATGACGATGGCTTTCCCTTGAGCCGGCCGTGGGACGCGTTCGGCGTCTCGACTAAAACAGCTTTGATGCCGGCGTGATCGCCCCATTCGCGATGGCTCAGGCCGCGCAGGTTTTCAGGCGAAGCCTCGAGCCGGATATCGAAATTTTGGGCCTGGATTTCCATCAGAGCCAGAGCCGCCAGCTCGGAGCTGTTTTCATGGAAAACGAGGGCGTTGATGACCGGGTATTCAGGTGCCGATTCATGGAGGTCAAGGCCAAGGTCGATTTTTTCCTGGGCAATGAGTTCCATGATGGCTCGGGCTATCTTCTCGGTTAAATTCCCTCGGGCTCTTCCAGGATAGCAGCGGTTGAGGTTCCTCGCTTCCATGCCGGAGAGCTTCTGGCCAGCAGGGTTCACATAGATGGCGGGGTCCGGCCATTGATGAACGGGGTTTGTCAAGCGAGACCCTAAGCGAAAGACCCTTGGACCGGAAGGCGTCGGTATGGCGAAGCGTTGGGGATTTCCTTCCTGAGGGTCGCTGTGGCTGAAGCCAGAATTGTTCGCCCGGGGAATAATGAACAGGCTTCCCCTTTCGACGCGAATGTTTTCAATAAAAAGGACGGCGGTAATGAAGCCAGCTGGTTCATTCGGGTGTTCGCCGCCGAGAATGAGAATTTTTCCCCCATCCTCCCTGCCCTTGAAGACGTATATCTCTGTATCTCCCGGGGTATTTTTAAGGGCCGGAAAATAAGCGCTCAACATTCGGCGCTCGGTGAGACCTAGTCCGGGGAAGATCGACTCTGCCTGATGGAGACTGAGGAAGCTTTGAGCGGAGAAAAAGCATACGGCTCCGGTTAGCAGGAGAAAAAGAAAGGGAGAAAGGGCGGAGCAGGGAATTTTTCGCATCCTCTACTTAACCAAGAACAGCCGGAGGAGGAAAAGTGTCAGGACAAGGACGAGCGAAGCTTGATTTCCCACTTTTTTTTGGCGGAAAAGTGACCAAATCATGTGAACACTCCAGTAAAAGACGGTCAGGAGATAAACTAAGCGCAGCATTTTAGCCTCGTTATCATCTTACAGGAATTTGTCCAGAAGGGGAGCCAGAAGAAGCATCCCGACTCCTGCTGTGATCTGGAGAAGAGCCGGAATTAGGCAGTAGCGGAGAATTTTGAAGAAATTGCGTTCACCGACGACTTGGGCCGCAAAACGAGCCGAGATAGCTGCTGGTGGCATCAAGTCGCCCAGGCTGGTGATGGTCGAAAGAGCAGAGGAAGTGAGGAGGGCATTCTTGTTGACCAAGGCGAGCATGAAAGGGATTCCGAGAATCGAAGCGGACCCGAAAGTTGAAATTCCCCCAAAAGCCGGCATGCTCAAACTGATCCCGAGATAGAGCAGAAAAGAAGGAAGCGAAAGGATGGACATGACCGTCCAGCCCCGGGCGCCCGTCAATGTCATCACCTGGATAAACATCCCCACTCCGGCCAGAATGGCCAGGATGGGCATTGCTTCCTCGAGAGCTTTCTGAGTGACTTTGAGAAAATTGAAACGGCGTCCACAAAAAACTCCCACCAGACTGGCCGCCATGAACACTCCCGGAATCCCGATATCAGGAATGACCCGCGGCCAAAGCCCAGGTCCAGCCATGAGCAGGCCCAGAGTCAACAAAGGCACATAGAGCCGGAAGCCAACCTGAGACCAAAGGGAAGGCGGCAGGATACTCAGCATTTCTTCTCGCTGGATCTTCTTCAGGTCGCGGAAGCCGATGACAAGCGGGATAGCAATGGCCAGCGGGATGACGAGGAGGAGAAGGGGGATAGTCACTCCAACGTAGGGCATGTCGACTCCTCCGCCCATAATCATGATTAGGATATTCACGGGCGGAGCGACCATTCCCAGGATGCCCCCCATGCAGATGAGGGCTCCTGTCTTGAGCCGTGGCAACCCCAGCTTGGTCATGACCGGAGCTATGAGCGGACCGGAGCTGAGGATGGCGGCTGTCGAGGAGCCGGTCAGCATGCCCGGGAACATGAGGATCCCCATGGCGATGAGAAGGAGCATCACCCGGCTCCGGTAAAAAGCCTGGAGAAGAAACGCAGTGACGCTGTCCAGAATTCCAGACGCCTCGAGGACTTTGATGAAAAGGGTCGCGGTAAGGATGATCAGGATGGTATCAAAGTACCCGAAGCTTCCTTCGACCAGATGGCGAAGACTTATGCCTTCCCCGCCGGCGAGCGATCCTGCCACGGCTGAAACGGCGAGGGCGATCCCGATGGGCAATTTTGTAGCCATGGCCAGGAAGATAAAGATGGCCAGCATGAGGAAGAAAATCAGGAATTCAGGCATTTAAGACACTGCCATCCGCTTCGGCCGGTCCGGTAATTCCTTACCTGAATGCTTTGCGGAAAGGCTCGAGAGCGTCAGCCGCCCTTTCCACTTCCACCAAGGGGATGTCTTTCTGCCCGCAGACCCGGGTAAAAAAACCATCGGCGTTGCCCGACTTGACGACAATCGCCATTTTGGCCAGGGGAAGGAATTCAGCCATCAAATCATCGGTCTGCTGCCCCCGCCGCGACTCTCCTCCAAGATGGAGACAAAGAATGGGAATTCCCTTTTTCCGTGCTTCATCGGTCAGGGTTCTCACTCTTTCCCTTTCCTTTTCCACGTCCAGGCCAGCTGCCCCGAGTCCCTTCATGCTTGCCCCAAGAACAAGGACGAGCGTTTTGGCGTTCTCGAGGTCAGCCCCAGTCGCCAGCTTGGCCAGCCGGTAATCAAGTCCAGCTTTCTTGGCCAGAATTGCCGCCAGCTGGACTTCAGCATTCTGGCCAGCCGAAGTGATGACCAGAGGTTGTTCGAAAGTGACTGTTTCAGCCTGGCCGCGGGTAGAGGGAAAGGAGAGAAGAACCAGAAGGACCCAGGTGAGAAGAACGGCCATCCATTTTTTCATCTTCCAATCCTTCCTGATATATTTTCTCCGTTCAATACCCAGCGCCCCATCCATCCCGCCGGGAATCAGCGCCGCCATAAAGGATTTTTTTCGGGCGGAGGACCATGATCCCTTGGGCTCCGCCGAAGTATTTATCATAAGCTTCCCTCGTCCTCACCTCATGACCCATCCGGCGTAGCTCCTCGAGAGTGGAATCGGCAAGGCGCGACTCGACCGCGATTGGGCGCGGCTTGCCACCGACAGAATAAGAAAAAAATCGGGGTGCCTCGATGGCCTCATCAAGCGACAGGCCGAATTCGATGATATTGAGGATAATCTGGGCCAAAGAGGAGAAAATCCTGGTTCCTCCCGGGGTCCCGAGCACGAGGAAGGGTTCGTTGTCCCGAAAGAGAATGAGGGGGCTCATCGAGCTCACCGGACGACGCCCAGGCTGCGGGGCGTTCGATGATTGGGGGTCGGCGGAAAAGTCGGCCATCTGGTTATTCAGCAAGAACCCTGTTCCCTCAGGGACGATCCCGGTCCCAAAAAAATCGTTGATGGACTGGGTCAGGGAAACGATATTTCCCTCTCTGTCGACGACACAGAGGTGAGTCGTGTTTCCGAATCGGTCGTTTTTCTCTTCGAATTTGCCGTAAGGATAAGAACCGAGAGGCCGGTCGGGGAGAATGGAGGATGAAACTTGAGTGGCATAGCTCTTGGAAAGGAGCGAAACCACGGGAATCGAAATAAAATCAGGGTCGCCCAGGTAACGTTCTCGGTCGGCAAAGATAAAGCGCAGCGCCTCGCTCAAATGGTGGATGTAGGCCGGAGAGTTGTGGCCCCATTCGCCGAGCGGCCAGTTTTCTGCGATGTTGAGAAGCTGGATAAGATGAAGTCCACCCGAAGCGGGCGGAGGAGCGGTGACCAAGACAAAATTCTTATAGGACCCACGGAGGGGAGGGACCTCCTCAGCTGTATAGGCGGCCATATCTTCAAGCGTCAGAATTCCCTGCTTGGCCTGGACAGCGGCGACAATCTTGCGGGCAATACTGCCTCGGTAAAATTCTTCGATACCCTTTTCAGCCAGAAGCCTGAAAGTTTGAGCCAGGTCCGTGTTACGGTAGTAATCGCCTGGTTCGAAAGGGAAGCCCTCCTTCAGGTAGCAGCTTCCTTCTCCGAGGTTATCGACTAACCTTTCGTACTCATCCTTGTTGATCTCGCTAAAAGTCTGACTGACGGGGAAGCCTTTTTCGGCAATATCGATCGCCCTACGAGCGGCTTCAGCCAGAGACCGGGTGCCATAGCGACGAAGAGCTAGCGCCCAGCCGGCAGGCGCACCGGGCACAGCCACAGCCAGGCCGCTTGCTGTCCGCCACCAGCTTTCTTCCTCGCCCTTCTCTTGGAACATGGAGGGCCAAGACCCTTGAGGCGCTTTTTCGCGGTAGTTGATCACGGTTACCTTGCGGGACCGAGCTAAGTAGATGACCATGAACCCGCCGCCCCCGATTCCCGAAGCAAAGGGCTCGGCGGCATTGAGAGTAAAGGCTGTGGCCACAGCCGCGTCAACGGCGTTTCCCCCACTCTTGAGCATCTCCAAGCCAGCCTCAACAGCCAGGGGGTTGGCAGCCACCACCATGCCATTGCGGCCGAGGTAATGGTGAGGGGCGTGGCGGTCGGCCGGTGGTGGCACCTGGACAGGCGGCTTCTTCTGGCAAGAGCAAACGAAGAAAATCGGGGCGCCGACAAACAGTATGACAGATTTCGCTATCAGGCCTGCAAGGCGGCGGTCACGTTTGGCCATTCCGGTTTTCCTCTTCTCCCAGGATCTTGGCAATTTCTTCCTCGCTGGGGAGGTCATCGAGGCTGTTGAGCCCGAAATGGGCCAGGAACCTGTCAGTGGTCCGATATATCAAGGGCTTGCCGGGACTCTGCTTGCGGCCAACAATCCGGATCAATTTCTTTTCCAGCAAAGTTTTTAAGGTGTAAGAAGAATCCACGCCCCGGAGGGCAGAAATCTCCGACTGGGTGATCGGCTGATGGTAGGCGATGATGGAGAGCGTCTCCAGCGCCGCGGAGGAGAGTTTGCTCCTTCGGTCGATGTTGAGGAAACGCTTGACCCAGAGGTCACAGGCAGGCTTGGTAGAGAAGATGTATCCTCCGGCCGTCTGGATGACCTGGATGCCATGACCATCGCCCTGGTAAGTGGCGACCAGTTCATTGAGGGCGCGTTCGACATCGGCCGCCGGGACATCGGCCAGGACTTCCTGAATCTTGGCCAGCGTGACTGGCTCAACTGAAACGAAGATGAGCGCCTCGATGATATCCTTGAGTCCAGCATTCATTATCGCTTCTTTTCCTTTCGCGGCCAGACTTTTATCGACTGGAAAAGCTGCTCTTGAACCGCCAGGACTATCCTGGCTTTGATGAGTTCCAGGAGAGCGAAAAAGGAGATGAGCGCTTCTTCCAGGGATTCCTGCTGGTTGAAATAGTCCAGAAAATCAAGCACCGATTGCTCTTCGAGAAGAGCGACAATTTCCTCCATCTTTTTCTCGACCGAGATGTTCTTGCCGTGAACGAGACGAAAATTTTCTCCTTCTTTGCGCTTCATCAACATAAAGAATGTTTCAGCCAGTTCAAAAAGAGAGACCTCTTCGAGGTCTATTTCGTCCCCATTTCCAAGCGGCGGCAGGGCCATCCTTGTCCAGAGGAGTGATTGTTTTTCTTCTTTTTCCTTGAGCAGGGCACAGACTGCTTTGATTTTCTGGTGTTCGAGAATCTGGTCGACCAAAAAGCGCCGCGGGTCTTCCTCGTCGGGAAGCGGTTCTTCCCGGGGCAGGAGCATCTGGGACTTGATATGGATGAGCAACGCGGCCATGAGTAGAAACTCCGCTTCCCGGTCGAGGTTGATCCTCTCTTTGTGCTGCAGGTACTCAAGATACTCGTGAGTGATGACGGCAATGGGGATGTGGTGGACGTCGACCTTCCTTTTACGGATGAGGAAGAGAAGCAAGTCAAGGGGACCTTCAAAGACATCCAGTCGAATATGATACTGGAGAGGGGCTGGCTCGAGGACCGAACCGGCTGGCCTTGTTTTGTCGATATTAGCTAAAGATGACATGGAGGATGAAAATCTCGACCGGTCGAATGATCAGCTGGAGGAAGCCCAGGTAGACGAGGGCTAAAACGATGATAAAACCGAAAGGCCTGATGCGGTCGTATTTTTGGGCATTCTCTTCAGAGAGAAACCCCATCAGCACACCGCTTCCGTCCAGGGGAGGGATGGGGATGAGGTTGAAAACGGCCAGGTAGACATTGACCAGCACGCCGTAGAAAAGGATGAGGCTGAGACCCTCGAGGGGATAAAAGCCCTGCGGCAGGGCATGGCGTCCGAGAAGGAAGTTCCTCAAGAAAAAAGCCACGCCGGGGCTGAGCGTTTTTAGTCCCAGGATGCCGAGCAGAGCAACCGCGGCCACGGTAAGGTTCGAGACCGGCCCGGCAGCGGAAATCCAGAGGTTGTCCCGGCGGGGGTGACGGAGGTTGAAGGGGTTGACCGGGACGGGCTTCGCCCAGCCGAAGGGGAGGGCTCCGATGATGACCAGAAAAAGCGGAATTAATACTGTTCCTATCGGGTCTATATGAACAATAGGGTTAAGAGAGACGCGGCCCATTCTCCAGGCCGTGTCGTCGCCAAACCTGAGTGCCGCCCAGCCGTGGGCAGCTTCGTGAATGGTGATGGCGAAGAGGAGGACGAAGAGGCTGATGATGAGCGTGACGATGGACATCGTTATTTTTGGATTTTATTTATAACACAACGGAGGGAGGAGGTAAAGGACAGGTTTTCTCCGGCAGAATCAACCGACGGGCCCTGTCTCGGTTCACCCCCGGCGCTCCTCGCGGTTCATTCTTCTAGCATTGATGACCAAGAGTTTTTCGCATCAAACGCTCCGGTGCGGCTCACTATTCCGAGACGCCCATCAAGCTTTGTCTTCTAGCTATTAACCACCCCTACCCCTACTTTGCGAAAGCCCCCTTCAAGGATAATTTTTTAGATATTAATTCCCCCTACCCCCTTTGGACAATCAAAGGGGGGCAAAAATGTGGGGGGCTTTCGGCGAGGTCGGAGGGGAGTGAAGGTTGGCGTCTCGGGTAAGGTCGGCCCCCGAACCGAGCCACCCGATGCAGAAAAGCGTATTTTATTTTTTTCTTTTGATTGCCAAGCATTTTTAGATAATAAGCAGCTTATGCCTGCAAATTAAGGTTTTGACAGCCTGGAGGCCGTGTGCTATAAGCCCTGGTGGAATGAGGCAATTCTTGTCCCAACGAAAGGAGGCGTTTAGATGAAAACCTTTGCGCGGGTGATTCTCCGGTTGGCCTTTGTTTGGCTGGCCATTCCGTTAATCGGCCTTGCCGGCCAGGAAACAGAAGCGGAGCGCGAGGCCAGGATGAAGTGGTGGACAGAAGCCCGCTTTGGGATGTTCATCCACTGGGGCCTCTACGCTCTCCCGGCCCGCCATGAATGGGTTAAACAGCGCGAGGCCCTGACCGATGAGGAGTACCAGAAGTATTTTGACCATTTCAACCCCGACCTTTATGACCCCAGGGAATGGGCCCGAATCGCTAAGGCAGCCGGAATGAAATACTTTGTCGTCACGACCAAGCATCATGAAGGTTTCTGCCTTTGGGATTCCAAGTACACCGACTACAAGGTCACCAACACCCCTTATGGAAAGGATTTAATCAAGCCGATGGTGGAGGCCTTTCGGGCTGAAGGGCTTCGGGTGGGGTTCTACCATTCTCTTCTTGACTGGCATCACCCGGATTACCCTGTCGACCGCTTTCACCCGATGTTCAAGAACGCCGAATTCCGGGAAAAGGCGAAAAATAGAGATGTCAGCAAGTATGCCGAATACCTCCACAATCAGGTTCGGGAACTTTTGACCGAGTTCGGGACGATTGATTGTTTGTTCATGGATTTTTCCTTTCCTGGAGAATACGGCAAAGGTCGGAACGACTGGCAGTCGGAGAAACTCCTGAAGATGGTCCGTCAGCTCCAGCCGGCCATCATCCTCAACGACCGCCTTGACCTTCTGGATGTTCCTGGAGGCTGGGATTACCGGACGCCCGAGCAGTTCATGCCTCGGGAGTGGGTGACTATGAACGGCAAGCGGGTTCCCTGGGAAACGTGCCAGACTTTTTCCGGGTCGTGGGGCTACCACCGCGATGAATCCACCTGGAAGAGCGTCCGCCAGCTGGTCGTCATGCTCATCGAAACCGTGAGTAAAGGCGGGAATTTGCTTCTCAACGTCGGGCCGACCGCGCGAGGCACCTTTGATGACCGGGCCAAAGAGAGGCTGGAAGGGATTGGCCGCTGGATGAAAGAGCACAGCCGGGCGATTTACGGTTGTACCCAGGCGCCCGAGGATTTCAGGCCGCCCCAGAATTGCCTGCTCACTTATAACCCCGAAAAAAAGCGTCTTTACATCCATGTGCTTGAATGGCCGCTGGGGAGTCTTCATCTCGACGGCTACGCCGGCCGGGTTGAATATGCCCAGTTGCTTAACGATGGCTCCGAGGTTAAATTTGTGGAGGAGAGCCGGGCATCAGAAATTGGTTATCTTCCAGGAGAAAGGAAGAAGGCCGCGGCGGCTAACCTTATCCTTCGTTTACCCATTCAGCCGCCAAATGTCGTCGTTCCGGTGGTTGAGATATTCTTGAAATGAATATCTTGGTAAATAAAAAATTATATAAGGAGGCCAGAATGAAACGTGAAACGTGGACCCGCCGCTCCTTCCTTAAGACGGTTGGAGCAACGGGAATGTTCGCCTTTTCCTGGCGGCCGGAGAGCCTCGAGCGCGTGGAAGCCGCATCTGCTTCCGTGGTCGGGCTGTCCCCGGAGGAAGTGGCTCGAGACGAATTCTACTGGAGAGAAATCCAGCTTGGGTTCAAACTGGACCGCTCGCTCATCAACCTCAACAATGGTTTCACCTGTCCCTGTCCCCGGGTGGTGCTGGAGAGCGCTTTCCGCTACACCGAAATGATCAACTTGCTTCCCGTCCATTATCAAGGGATGGTTGCCGGCAATATCGAGACGATTCGGAGGCGGATGGCCAAGGAGTTCGGCTGCTCACCCGAAGAGCTCGCTTTGACGAGGGGAGCCAGTGAAGCCATGCAGATTGCCATCAACGGCATCGACCTCAAGCCGGGCGATGAGGTTATCACCACAGACCAGGACTATCCCCGCATGCTGACGACTTGGGACCAGCGCATGCGACGGGAGGGGATCAAAGTGACCCGTCTTCAGTTTCCTGTCCCGGCCACCCAGGACCAGCTTTACCAGCTGTTTGAAAACGCGATCACACCCCGGACCAAAGTTTTCCATTTCTGCCACATCACGAACCTGACGGCTCAGCTTTTTCCCGTTCAGCGATTGAGCCGCCTGGCTCGCTCCAAGGGCATCGTCACGATTGTCGACGGAGCCCACGCCCTGGGGCATTTTCCTTTCCAGTTGCGCGACCTTGAGTGCGATGCCTACGGAGTCAGTCTGCACAAATGGTTGCTTGCCCCGATCGGGAATGGGTGTCTCTACGTCCGCCGGGAAATGATACCGAAGTTCTGGCCGTTGCAGGCGGCTCCGGAGCAGCAGGACAATGACATCCATAAATTTGAAGCTATTGGCACCCATCCCTGGGGAATCAGAGCCGCTCTCGGCGAAGCTCTGGCCTACCACCAGGCCATCGGAGCCGAACGCAAAGCCGCCCGGCTCCGTTATTTAAACCTGCGCTGGGTGAATGCCTTAAAAAAATACCCTCAGGTGAAAGTCTTGACCGATTTTTCGGAGCCAGCCCAGGCGTGGGGTGTGGCTGCAGTGACGATTGAAGGCATTGATGTCCGGGCCCTGGCCAAATTTCTAAGGCAGAAATACAGAATAATCGTCGTCCCCCTTGTCGGCGGAGCACCTCCGAATCAAGTGTTCGACTACCAGGCGATTCGCGTTTCTCCGAATATCTACACCACCCTCGAAGAGGTCGACACTTTTATCGAAGCGATGGAAGATGCCGTCAAGAACGGAGTTCCGGAGGAAGAATTTCCGCCCGAAGCTGGGGGCCAGGTCGAAGTTTGAGCTTCGGCTAAGGGAGAAAGCGAGGCTTCCCATGGAAGGAAAAAAGATAAGGATTGTGGGGTTTTTAATCTGTTTTATCCTTACGGCTGGACTGGCCAACGCCTCGGCTCAAGCGACTTTTAAGATTCCTTTTAAATTTAAAGCCGAGGGGAAGAATCTTCCGGCCGGAGAATACAGCGTGTCCGAGGCAGGAGAGGGAAAACTCACCCTCCGGCAGGCATCGACAGGGAAGGAAATCCAGGTTGCCTACACTGAGAAATTGGCCGCTCCCACGCCGCCTATCTCCGAACCGCGGCTTGTTTTCGACGAGGTTGGGGATTTTGCTCCTTCCTACACAGAATACTTCACCGTCTATGTTCTTTCCGAAGTGTGGCTTTCGGAGAACGAAGGTTTTCTTGTGCACACGACCAAGGGAGCGCATCAGCATAAGACGGTGACCGGGGTTAAGTCTGGGAATTAAGGCCGAAAGAGTTGATTCCCGCCCCCGAACTGAGCCACCGAACGGTCCTCGCGGTTGCCGCTAACTCTTGAGGATTTTTTCGACTTCCTCTTTGTCCACGTCGAGAATATAGGGGATGCCGCTTACGCGGGCTGCATCTTGAGTGAGGGCGGCGATATCGTCCCGAGTGATATAGCCAAGGCCAAACTTTCTGTTGCCAGCCATGAGCTGACGAAGACCCTGGCTCAAGCGCTTGAAATAAGAATAGAGCCCGATCGCTCCGCTCGGAATTTGGTCGAACTTTTGTCCGTATTTTCTTTTAAGCTCGGGAGCCGTGACGAAAATTTCTTCTCGGCTGGTTCCGAATCGCTCGACATAGACAGGAATCTGGCCTTCCTCAATCCGTTTGCCGATAGTCTTGCCGACCATGGCCGCTGCCATCGGGCCTCTAGCCATGCCGACAGCTTTGACATAGGGCGCGCCCAAGGCCAGCGCCTTGAAAATCTGGTCTTCGAAGGTAATCCCGCCGCCAAAAACGATGTCCGGCACGTATTCGCCAGCCTTGGCCAGCTGATGGGCGTACTGGTAGGCGAGCGACCAGATTTCAACCCCGGGAATTCCCCACTCGTTCATCATCCGCCAGGGACTCATGCCTGTGCCGCCTCCAGCTCCGTCGATGGTGAGGAGGTCGATTTTGGCCTTAGAAGAATATTTGATAGCCCGGGCCAGGTCAGCCGGTCGATAAGCACCCGTCTTCAGGAACACGTATTTAGCACCGGCCCGGCGGAGTTCTTCGACTCTTTGGAGAAAGCTTTCTTCCTCGACCATGCCGAGCCTGGAGTGGCGCTCGAATTCTTTGAAGCTTCCTTTCTCGAAGGCCTGGATGACGCTCGGGTCTTCAGGGTCTGGAAGCACGATATACCCTCTCCTTTTGAGTTCCTGAGCTTTGGCTAGACTCTTGATCTTGACCTCGCCTCCGATATCCTTGGCTCCCTGGCCCCACTTGAGCTCAACCGCCTCAACGCCGAGTTTTTCGATGACGTATTCCTGAACACCCAGACGAGTATCCTCGACATTCGCCTGGACGACGACAGCTCCATAGCCGTCATCCTGCCAGTCCTGGAACAGTTTCACCCGCGTTTCCATATCCGGGGAACGGACAATCCGGCCGTTCTTTATTTCTGAGCTCTCGTCCATGGCGCAGACGTTTTCGCCAATCGTGAGGATGGTGCCGGAGATGGCTGCTCCCACCGCCAGACCGGGCCAGTTCTGTTTGGCCACGTTGGTGGAGCCCATTCCAGAAATGATGAACGGAAGGCGGAGCTTGATTCCTTTATCCCGGCCAACCCGCGTCTCGATGGTCACTTTTTCAAATGTCGCTTTATCAGAATCAGCTTCGACTCCATAGGCCCCCACTGCCGTGCCCATGATGCTGAAATGGGAGAGGTCGATGGGGTAGTCTTTTTCCGAAGCGGCGGTGATGATGCCGAACGGCTGGGGATAAAGGACTTCGGGCCCTCGATAGGCGGATTTGCCGATTTCGCACATCCCGATACAGCCATCCACACAGGTGACGCACATCCCGCTGAAAGGGCTGATCGAGCCTTCCGTTCTGTTCTTTGTTAGAGTGGCCGCACTGCGATTGAGTTTTGTGTAGGCCATAGTTACCTCCTCATGTTCTTGATATCTCAAAAGCAATTTCTGTCATTGCTTATTCGGTCCTATTCAATTTTTATTTTTTCCCTTCCGTGGTCGGGCCTTCCTGGACACAGGTTCCACACCGGCCGGCATCGTACATCCAGCACTGGAGCTCGCCATAGACGTCAAGGCAGGTGGGGTCCATCGTTAGGCAAGCATTGCACACGTCTGTCTCCGGGTGGGGTCCCTGGCAGCGGAGCTGACAGGCAGGACAGATGTAGATGCATCCGCCGCAGAGCCGGCATTCCTCGGAGCGCATATCGAAAGGAGTGGAGATTTTTTTATTGTGGCCGCGGTTCTGGAAACCGATAGCCCGGCCGTCCATCTGCTCGGCGCACATCCGGACGCACAGGCCGCAGAGGATGCATTCTTCGTTCCGGACTTTGAACCGCATCCGGGTGACCCCGAACTTGGAGGCGAGGTCCTGGATTATTTTTGAGTTGGGCGCCACCGAGAGCATGAGCTCGATCATCATCCGGCGGGCCTCAATCACCCGTTGGGTGTCCGTCCTGACGATCAGACCTTCTTCAGCAGGATAGGTGCAGGACGAGACGAGCTTTGTTTTCGGTTCCTGCCCGATTTCGACCAGACAGAGGCGACAGCCGCCGAAGGGACTTAAGCCCTCGCGATAGCAAAGGGTGGGGATTTCCAGGCCATAGAACCTGGCTGTTTCGAGCAGCGTCCACCCTTCTTCGGCTTTTACCTCCAGCCCGTTGAGAATCAACGCAATCATTTTGTCTCCTCCACAATCTGGATAGCTTCTTCCCTCTGGGCTTCGACAGCTTCATACCGGCAAGCCTCAAGGCAGGCCCCACACTTGATGCATTTGGCGTGGTCGATGACATGAACTTCTTTGAGCGCTCCCTTGATAGCCTCGGTGGGGCAAGCTTTCATGCAGGCAAGACAGCCAACACATTTCTCGGGCACAACCACGTAGCGGATCAAAGCCTTGCATACTCCCGCCGGACACCTTTTTTCTTTAATATGGGCTTCATACTCTTCACGAAAGTAACGCAGGGTGGAAAGCACGGGGTTGGCAGCTGTCTGGCCAAGGCCGCACAGAGAGGCGTCCTTTACGGCGGCAGCCAACTCATCGAGCAACGCGATGTCTTGCTCTTTCCCTTTTCCCTGGGTAATAGCGCTTACAATCTCCCACATTCGCTGAGTTCCTTCGCGACAGGAGATGCACTTGCCGCAGGACTCGTCGCGCAAGAAATTCAAGAAATACTTGGCGACGTCGACCATGCAGGTCTTTTCGTCCATGACAATCATGCCACCCGACCCCATGATCGACCCGGCTTTGGTCAGACTCTCATAATCAATCGGGAGGTCAAGGAGCTCCGCTGGTAGACAACCACCGGAAGGTCCGCCTGTCTGGACGGCCTTGAATTTTTTCCCTTCCGGAATACCGCCGCCGATATCAAAAATGATTTCGCGCAGAGTAATGCCCATCGGGACTTCCACCAGGCCAGTGTTGTTGATCTTGCCGACGAGAGAGAAAATTTTCGTCCCTTTGCTGCCGTTGGTTCCAATCCCGGCATACCATTCGGCCCCTTTGTCGATGATGATGGGGACATTTCCCCACGTTTCGACATTATTGATGGTCGTCGATTTTCCCCATAACCCTTTGACCACGGGAAAAGGAGGTCGTTGTCTTGGTTCGCCGACTTTTCCCTCGATCGAGGCGATCATGGCCGTTTCTTCGCCGCAGACAAAAGCACCAGCTCCCTTGGCTATCCGAAGGTCAAAGCTGAAGTTTGTCCCGAGGATATTCTCTCCCAGGAGACCAAGTTCTCGCGCCTCTTCGATGGCCAGGCTCACATGTTTCACCGCCAGGGGATACTCATCGCGGACATAGATATACCCCTCCCGGGCTCCAATTGCATAGGCCCCGATGAGCATCCCCTCGAGAACGCGGTGGGGATTTCCTTCGAGGAGACTTCGGTCCATATAGGCCCCTGGGTCACCCTCGTCAGCGTTGCAGATAATGTATTTCGGGTCGCTTTTAACCTTCCAGGCCAGCTCCCATTTTGAACCCGTGGGAAACCCCGCCCCACCTCTTCCTCTCAGACCAGAAGCTTTGATTTCGGCGATGACTTCCTCGGGGGACATGGCGGTGAGCACCTTGACGAAAGAAAGATATCCGCCGATCGAAAGGTAGTCGGAGATTTCGGTCGGGTCAATGAGGGCGTTATCTCCGAGGACGATTCTTTTTTGTTTCTGATAAAAAGGGATATCCTTTTCCCGCCTGTATTTTTCTCTGGTCAGCGGATCTTGATAAAGGAGTTTGTCGATGACCCTTTGACCGAGGATGGTTTCGGTGATGATGGCCTTGGCGTCAGGAGCCTCGACTTTCTGATAAAAGATTTCTTCCGGGTAGAGGATGATGTTCGGCTCGGCCTCACAAAAGCCATGACAGCCTGTAACCCGGATGGCAACCTTGTCCTGAAGACCCTCTTTCTTGACCACCCTTTGGAGGGCATCGACAACTTTGAGTGACCCCCTGGCTTGACCGCAGGTTCCGGCGGAAATGGTCAGGACGGGCCTCTTTTCAGCCCTCCTTTCTGCTTGCCGAAGGGTGATTAGCTTCTTGAGCTCATCTATCGATTTAATCTTTTTTCTCCTGGCCATTTTTCTTCTCTTTCTTCCCGTATTTTTTCAAGATGCTTCCAACCTTTCGGATCGATGTTTGGGCATGATAGTCGCCATCGACCACGACCACTGGTCCAATCGCACAGCAGCCCAGACAATTGACCGTCTCCAGGGTGAACTCCCCGTCGGCGGTCGTTTCACCGGCCCGGACATCGAGGATTCTTTCGAACTCGGCCAGAATCTTCGGCCCTCCCCGAACATGGCAGGCCGTCCCTAAACATACGGTCGCCACATGCCTCCCCCTGGGCTGGAGGCTGAAAGCCCGGTAGAAGGTGGCCACTCCGATAACGTCGATCAGGGGAATACAGAGCGACCGGGAAATAAGCCGGAGTGCTTCCTCGGGCAAATAGTTGAACTCTGCTTGGACATCCTGAAGAATAGCGATGAGGGCCTTTTTTTGAGCCTGGTGCTTGTCGATGATGGACCTGACTCTTGCCTCAACAGCTTCCACGTCGACCTCCCTGTTGGTCATTTTTTAAAGGCGCCGCAAAGAGTGACTCAACGGATCTCCTTACCTTGGGAGGAGGGGAGATAGATAAAGGAGGGAGCGCGGCTTGTGAACTCGATGACGATATTTATGACTCCTTCTTATAAGTATGAAAACAATAAAATATTATAACAAAAATAAAGAGAAGGTTTTATAGCAAATTCAATTTTTGTTTGTCAAGAGGAATTCAGACTTTTAGAGGAAGGGGAGGTATTTGCGGACCTCGAAGTCGCTGACCTGTTTTTCGAATTCCCTAGAGACGTTGATGTTGTATTCCTCGATTTCTGCCTTTTTATTGGCGAGAAAAGTTTTAAAAATGTGGTCGCCGAGTGTGTCTCGCATGAGCTCGCTTTTTTCCATCAGCTTCACCGCTTCCTCCAGGTTCCGGGGCAGAACTTGAATCTCCAATTTTTTCTGTTTGCTGCTGGACATCTTGTAAATATTCTCTTCGACCGGGTCAGCTAGCGGATATCCTTCCTTAACGCCTTTCAACCCTGCCATGAGCATCGTCGCAAAAGCCAGATACAGGTTGCAGGCTGGGTCGGGCGAACGCAACTCAATCCGAGTCGCCGCTTCCTTACCAGGCTGGTATTCCGGGACCCGAATATAGGCTGACCTGTTTCTTTGTCCCCAGGCGATATAAACCGGAGCTTCATAGCCTTCGATCAGTCGCTTGTAGGAATTCACCCACTGGCTGAGAACCGCGGAGATTTCGCGAGCATGCCGCATTAACCCAGCCATGTAGTGGTAAGCGATGTCAGAGAGATGGTATTTGTTTCGCGGGGCAAAAAAGATGTTCTTCCCTTCTTTCCACAAAGACTGATGGACATGCATCCCGCTGCCATTCTGGCCGTTGAGGGGTTTGGGCATGAAGGTGGCATGGAGGTTGTGCATCCGACAAACCTTTTTGACCATGTAGCGGAAAAGCATTCCGATATCAGCCATGTCCAGTGCATTCTGGTACTTAAGGTCGATTTCATGCTGACCGTGGGCAACTTCATGATGGTCATACTCGGATTCAATGCCCATTCTCCGGAGCAAGAGCTGAACTTCCTTCCGGATGCCGCCGTGCTTGCCGCTGAAAAAATACCCCCCGACATCAGTAAGACTTGTGTCATGGTCACTCGGAAAGATAAAAAACTCCAGCTCTGGGCCGACTTTGAAATCGTCTATTCCGAATTCTTCTCGGGCGCGCTGTAAAGCTTTTTTGAGGATGTAGCGAGAGTCCCCCTCATAGGGAGTACCTTCTGGAGTTAGGATATCACCGAACATGATGGCCTCACGCCAACGGATATCTTCAGAGAAGCCAACGTACTCCCATGGCAAAACCCGGAACGTTCGGGCTTCGGGCTTGATGACCAGGTCGCTTTCCTCAATCCGGACAAATCCCTCGACCGAGGAGCCGTCGAAGCCTTTGCCCTCCCGAAAGGCCCTTTCCAGCTCATGACTGGGGAAGGAGAAGTCCATCGGCCGGCCCAGGATGTCGGGGAAATGGAGGCGGATAAACTCCACGCGGTTGGCCGGGTCCATGACATAATCGAGGACTTCCTCCTCGGATGAAAAAGATTGGGCTTTGGGGTAATCTGGTGATGATTTGGTCATTCAATCCTCCTTAAAAAAATATAGCTTCCCATCGCTCTTGGCCCTGAAAAAAATTATTCCTTGACCTAGTTTTTGGGTTGCTCTATGATGAAAACATAAGAGAGCTAAACCCAGGTTGCGATGAAACATTTAGAATATTTTTTAGCAGAAATAATTTCAATTGTCAAGAAAATATTTTTAAAAAAATAAAATTGACCAAAAATAGCCAGTATATTAGAGCATTTAAAAGGAGTTGGCTATGATCGATGAACTGGAAGAAAAAATTATCCGGGCGATGAATGAAAACGCCCGCAAAAGTTTTCGGGAAATTGCTAAGGAAGTGGGAACTTCAGCCACGGCCGTGATCAACAAGGTTAGAAAGCTTGAAGGGGCAGGAATCATCCGGGGCTATATTCCTGTGGTCAACCCTCAGCATTTCGGTTTCGACTTGAAGGCCATCATCGCCCTGCGAATTTCCAAGGGAAAGCTTATCGAAACTCAAGAGAAAATTTCTAAGGACCGCCGGGTGACCGCCGTCTACGATATCACCGGAGAATGGGACTCGCTGGTGATTGGTTGTTTTAAGGGCCGTGACGACCTCAATGATTTTATTAAAGGAATTCTCTCACTCCCCTATGTCGACCGGACAGTAACCCACATCGTTCTCAATGTGGTCAAAGAAGAAAAGAGAGTCCTCGTTTGAGCGGGAAGATTCGAGTTATGGGCAGCAGCTTGACAGGCGGAAGATTATCTTCTAATTTATAGCTTTCAATAAGGAGAGGGACAATGGACAAAGAAATCCATTCGACATTGGGCCGGCATTATATTGTTGAAGCATCGGGCTGCGACCCGAAAATCATCGGCAGCGTTGAGAAAGTCCAACAAATTCTGGTCAAGGCGGCCGAGGTCGCCGGCGCTCAGGTCTGGTCCATTTCGTTTAGCAAGTTTCCTCCCCAGGGGGTAAGCGGGGTCGTGGTGATTTCAGAGTCTCACATCTCCACCCACACCTGGCCTGAATATGGCTACGTTGCCCTGGATATTTATACGTGCGGCAAGCATGTGGACCCGGAGAAGGCCGTTGTCTTTGCCGTCGAAGCCTTCGGCTCTTCCACTTCCCATATCACCGAGATCACAAGAGGACTGGATGAAGGTGATTCCATCTATTATCACAGCTTTATTACCTGGGAAGAAGATTTTGAAAAGGGTGAACTGAGAAAAACGTCTTCCTGACCCCGGTAATCATTAAATCGTCCCGCCTTTTGTAAAAATATTTTACGGATTGTCAATCTAGTTAGGGCTGCGGGGACTGCTTTCCTCGATTGATATTGGCATGAAATATGCTGTCTTTTTTTTGGTATAATAAATAAGTGAATAAAAGAATTTCCCTCCTGTTCCTGGCGTGGATTAGTTCCCTCTTCCTTGCAGCTGGTCTTCTGGCTCAGAACCGCAGTCTCGAAGATTTTATCGAGGGTCTGGAGAAATCTCTTCAGACTCGCGATTTCGAATCCTACCTTAAGAATTTCGTCCCCGAGCTAAGGAGTCAAGAGCAGGCTGCACTGGGGCGGTATTTCGATGACCTCAAAATGGAAAATTTCCTCCTCCACTGGGCCAATAAATCCGGCTTATCGCTCGAGCATCCCCGGGTTTTTCTCCAGACCATTTGCGAAAACCTCTACTCGGCTTTAATTGAAATCTGGGAGCTGGGGCTCACCCCGGAAGGGACGGGGTACAAGGTCATTGAAAAACAGGTGCGAACCAGCCTCAGCCAGCTTTACAAAATCAAGATGCCAGCCGAGCGGGTTGAAAGGGCGGAATCGGTCGAGATTCAACATGTCGATATTCGGCTGAATTTCAAAGACGCGCTCCTTTTTTATGATAATATTCCCGAGGTTGAAACAGCCCTCCTCATCCTCGGGAAAGGCCGTCTCCTTTTTTCCCCCTCTGACGAAAACGAGAAGCACCAGCTCAGCCTGATGTTCGGAAGCCGAATCCTTGAGGAACGGCTGGACTATGTTTTTCTCCGCTTTTCGCCTTCCTTCTTTGAAACTAATATCAAGATCCAGCGAGAGGAGGGGAAAAAGCAGGAGGTGAGCGAGGCCGAGAGGAACAAGGCGTACTCACTCTTCATGAAGCACCATGGACGTTATTTCACGGTCCGGAGTCCTCTGACTTCCGAGCCGCTTTCTTTCATTCCCCGAGGAGAGGAAGCGATCTTCCAATTCCAAACGGCCCGGGTCGGGGAGCTCGTCTACATTTTTTCTCCGTTTGCCGAAGAGGAGGTTACTCTTTACGACCGGAGTCGCGACCGATTCCTCAACCTCTATTCACCCTCTTCGGAGAGAGGGAAAAAAAGGCTCGTCGTCACGTTTGGAGAGAAGTACGATATCCACCACTACGACATCGAGGTCAGCTTTGAGCCAAAAAGTTTTTATCTTTCGGGCCGAGCGAGGGTCAGCCTGGCTGCTCGGCTGGGTTCTCTGGAGGCAGTTAAATTCCGGTTCAACCCGGCCTTGGAGATTCTCCGCATCTATGATGAGGACAGACGGGAACTCTTTTTTACCCAGGATAAAGATAGCCGTAACCTGTATGTCTATTTTCTCGAGTCTGCCGACAAGCAGGTGGTGACAACAATTGAAATCTTTTACCGCGGGATTCTTGAGCCCCCGGCTCAGCTTTCCGATACCTTGGTTTTATCGCAACACGCAGAGTCTGTGGTCTTCATTCCGCCCCAATTTGAGACTTATCTTTTTAGTCAATCGGCTTACTGGTACCCCTCTCCGTCTGATGAGGATTATTTCACCGCCCGGCTGAAGATCATCGTTCCCCCCGCTTATAACGCGATCGCTAATGGCATTCTTCTTGAAGAGGGGCGATTGAACGGGGTCCAGCGCGTGACCGAAATCGACAAGATGGGGAGCGCTTACCAAGTTTTTCAAACGAACACGCCCGTCAAATACCTGACCTTTCTCGTCGGCAAACTCTCCCTTGTTCAACAGAGTGAAGGCTCTTTACCTATTTCTTCTTATATTGCCTCCGATGTGCGGGCCCAGAAGAAAAATCTACTCGAAGAGGTCCGCCGGATTCTGAATTTTTACGAAGAGTGTTTTGGGCCCTTCCCTTTCGAAGGATTACGGGTGGTGCAGAGGCTCTGGATGACCGGGGGCGGGCACAGCCCGGCATCGTTTGTAGTCATCAATAACCTGCCCCGGTCTTCCAACGGAGAAAAGGGGCTCGACCTCGTTTTCACAGGTAAAAGCCCGGTGGACCTCACTCAGTGGAAGGAGTATTTTCTTGCCCATGAGATTGCCCATCAGTGGTGGGGACAAGCCCTGACCTGGGCTCGCTACCGGGACCAATGGCTTAGCGAGGGCATGGCCCAGTTCGCCTCAGCTCTCTACCTCCGTTCAAAATACAAGGAGGAAGCGTTTTCCAGGATCTTGAAAAAGTTTGCCACCTGGACGGAGAAGAAATCCGCTTTTGGACCAATCACTCTAGGGTCCCGGTTGAGCTATCTTGATTTTGAGGCCTACCAGGCCATCATTTATAATAAGAGCGCCCTCGTCCTGAATATGCTACACGACCTGTTGGGGCCTAAAGTCTTTTTCGCCGGCTTAAAGGAGTTTTTCGAGCAACGCAAGTTTTCGGCCGCGACGACGAGCCAGTTCAGACAGGCGATGGAAAAAGTTTCCGGCCGCGATTTGGATGCTTTTTTTTCACTCTGGTTTGATTCTCATGAGCTCCCGAGCTTGCGGGTCAGCCATTCGGTTTTCCAAACAGAGGCAGGCGATTTCTTGAAAATCGCCATCCATCAGGAAGGCAAAGCCTTTGTTTTTCCTCTATGGGTGGAATGGCAGGAAGGAAGGGTCGGCAAGGTTCGTCGAGAGATGATTGTCGTTGACCTCCCGACTCAAGAATTCGAGTTTCGCATCCAGGGTGCTCCATCAAAAATTCGCTTCAACCCTGACCGGGCCGTCCCTGGCAAAATGGTTCTGGTGAAACGCTAATTTTTTCTCCCTGGTGAGGGGGGCAGGCTTTTGGTTTAGCCTAAAGAGTCGGGGTCGATTTCCAGCCTCTTTATCATTTCGTTGAGGGTTGTGGGCTTGAGCCCTAACGATTGAGCTGCTTTGATTTGGACGCCCTTGGCTCTCCTCAGGGCGTCAATAATGATTTTTCTCTGGAACTTCCGGGTCAGGTCTCTGAGCGTCGTTTCTCGGTCGGGGTTGGAAAATAATTCTTCTCTTTCAGCCGGGGTGGGCAAAAGGAAGGGGGGAAGGGAAGTCCGGGTGATATAGCGGGACTTGGTCAGGACCACAGCCCGCTCGATCAGGTTTTCGAGCTCGCGGACATTTCCTGGCCAATCATAATCCACCAGGATTTCCATGACATCTTCAGTCACCCCTTCAATCTCTTTATTGTTCTCCCGACTGTAGATGTCGATGAAGTGTTTAACCAGTAAGGGGATGTCTTCCTTGCGCTCGCGCAAAGGAGGCAGTTCAATTTTGATGACATTCAGTCGGTAAAAAAGGTCCTCGCGAAACCGTTTCTCTTTGATGAGTTCCTCCAGGTCGGTGTTGGTAGCGGCGATAATACGGGTATCCACCCGGATGGTTTTCGTTCCCCCCAGACGCATGAATTCCTTGTCCTGCATCACCCGGAGCAGTTTGGCCTGGGTTTCCAGGTTGAGGGTGGAGATTTCATCGAAAAAGATACTCCCCTTGTCCGCAGCTTCAAACAGACCTTTCTTCTGGCTGACCGCGCCCGTGAAGGCTCCCTTCACATGGCCGAAGAGGTGGCTTTCGAGGAGGTCCGGAGGCAAAGAGCCGCTGTTGACCACGATGAACGGGAAATGGCGGCGGTCGCTGTTCGTGTGGATCGCCCGGGCGACGAGCTCTTTACCCGTGCCGCTTTCTCCCTGGATAAGGATGGTGCTGCGCGTTGGAGCGGTTGCCTTGATCAGCTCAAAAATTTTCTGCATCGGCTTGCTCTTGCCGATGATATTCTCAAACCCGAATTTGCGGCTGAGTTCTTCTTTCAGTCGGATGTTCTCTTCCTGGAGATTCTTGTGTTCGAGCGCTCTTTTGATCGTCAGAAGAAGCTCGTCGTGTTTGAACGGCTTCTGGATATAATCGAAGGCGCCAATTTTCATGGCTGCGATGGCGGACTCCACTGAAGCATAAGCGGTGATGATGATGACGATCGCCTCGGGGTCAATTCTCTTCAGAGCTTTGAGGACTTCAATCCCGTCGAGACCGGGCATGAGGAGGTCGAGGAGGACGAGGTCAAACGCCTGCTCGGAGTGCTTTTCCAAGGCCTCTTCTCCCGACGAGGAAAGTTCGACCTCGTAGCCTTCGGCGGTCAAGAGTTGACTGAGCACCTCATGGATGATCAGCTCGTCGTCAATCACATGGATGATTCCCTTTTCGTCCATGGCTAATTCCTGATGAAGGGAGTTTTTTGAGCCAGTTTTTTGGCATCTAAACGAATCGGTAGAGAAATGGAAAAACAGGAACCCTTTCCGACCTCGCTCTCGACGGTGATGTTGCCTTCATGCTCCTTGATGATGGCATAACTGATGGAAAGGCCAAGTCCAGTCCCTCTGCCAATTCCCTTGGTCGTGAAAAAGGGGTCAAAGATATGCGGCAGATGGTGTTCTTTGATTCCAGTGCCTGTATCGGCGATCTTGATGACCAGCTGCTCGCCGTTCTCGAAGGCCTCGATGCGCAGGGTTCCCCCTTTGGGCATGGCGTCGATGGCATTGAGGATGAGGTTGATAAAGACCTGCTGGAGTCTTTCCCCTTGAGCCCAAATTGGCTTAACGGGTTGGAGGTCAAGCTCGAGCTTGATGTTCATTGCTTTTAGTTTGTAATCGATGAGCGAGAGGATTTCTTTAAGGCTATCCAGGACATTTACCTTATGGAAGCCTGACTCAGAGGGGTTGCGGGCAAAATTCAGGAGATTCTTAACAATTTTGGAGACGCGCTCGGTCTGGGCTTCAATCTTTTCCAGAATCTGGGCATAGTGAGGGTCGGTTAATTTTTTCTGAAGGATCTGGACGTAGCTGGAGATTCCCGTTAATGGAGTGTTGATTTCATGGGCCACACCGGCCGAAAGGAGCCCGATCGAGGCTAATTTTTCAGACGTGACCAATTGTTGTTGAAGCTGAATTTTTTCAGTAATATCTTCAAAGACGACAATCGTTCCGTAGGGGGTCATCCGGTTATCGAGGAGGGGGGTCTTGGCGATGTCAAAAATCTTCTTTTGTCCCTTTGGCATCTCAAGAGCGATTTCACTGAGGAGTCGAAAATCCTGCTGGGTGTCCGAAGGAAAAAGGGAAAGATAGTTTTTCCGGCCGAGGACCTGCTCGAGGGTTCGTCCCATCACTTTTTCTTTGGCCATTCCGAAAATGCTTTCAAGCACCCTGTTCCAGCCGATGATTATTCCCTCCTGGTTGAGCACGGCCACACCCACGGTTAAGCTTTCAATGATGTTTTCACTGTAATCCTTGAGCCTTTCCAGCTCCTCAGCACGGATGCTGGCTTGCTCATAGAGGGCAGCGTTTTCGATGGCCAGAGCCACAGGGGAGGAAATGGTTGTCAACAACTCCCAGTCTTCGGAATTGAGGAAAGAATTGTCTACCTTCTTTCCCATGGCCAGGCAGCCGATGAGTTTCCCTTCGACTTTGAGCGGAAGATAATGGAAGAAAGATAGAGCCGGAAAATTCTCGGGTCGCGGAATTTCCCGTCGCTCGGCCAGGGAATAATAAGAAATGAAATCTTTTTCCTCGAGGCTCTGGATGAACGAGGGAGTAAAGGTGACCCGGGAGGGAAGCTGGGACGACGACCACTTCGAGCTGACCACTCTGAAGGCCTGACTGTTTTCGGCCTCGGGAAGGAGGAGGGCGAGTTCTTTGAGCGTTAAAGCATTGGCAATAAGGTCTAAAAGGGAATGCGAGAGCCTGTCCAGGTTTCTCTCGCGGCTGAGCTCCCGACTGATGGTCAGAAGAGTTTTTCGGTATTTATAACTTCGCCGATAAAAGAACCGGTCGAGAAGAGAAGTGAATAATCGTTTAAGAGGGCTGAACAGGGTGGCCCCGAGGATCATGGCCAATATGCCCAGGATAATGACATTAAGCTTGTCCTCGGAGAAGGCTTGGGTCCGAGAGCTGAGGATGACGTAGAGGGAGGCAAGGATGAAATAAGAGAAGATCAGAGTCGCCGCCTTCTTGAGGAGAACTTCGAAGTCCATCAGCCGGTAGCGGGAAACGGAGTAAGCAAATGTCAACGGCACTAACGCTTGGAGGAGAACGGTCAGCTCCCCAAATCGTGGCGGGATTTGGCCCAGAAAATAGGGCACTGCATAGAAAGCAGTGAAGGGGACAATCCCGACCCCAAGCCCGGTAAAGATCCAGCGCAACTGCTTTTTGGCAATCAAGCTCAGCGGTCGGGTGAGGCTGTGATAGATGGTCAGGAGAGTGATCAGCGTGAAAAGAGCGAAGTGGAAAATGCCCAACCTTTCCAGAGTGGAATAGGCGGCGAGGACGGATGCGTCTTCCAGGTTTTTCCAGACCGGCAGATGGATGGCGATGGTCAACAGCCCAATCATCGCCGCCGGCGCGTACAAAAAATAGAGCCTGTTTGGGTTGTGGCGGACCCATTTCTTGCGTTGCGGAAAAATGAGGAAGAAATGGAGAAGCAGAGGGGGGAAAGTGAGGAAAGAGGCCTTATCCAGCCAGTAAAAAATAAGGTCCAGCTCATCCATCTCTCCTGTCGGCGAAAAAATATAAAAAGAATAAAGGATCAGACAGAGAAGGTAAAAATAGAGGTAAGGCATGGAGAGGGCCTTCCGGGAGCTAAAAAAGACCACGACAGCGATGGCGAGAGTGGTTAAACCGATGAGAGCAAGATAAAAATAAACGAGGTGAGACTTCTTGAAGCCGACGAAGAGGGAAGGGAGAAGCAGCTCTCCTTGTCGGGCAATCTGGTATTTAATTTTTTGCCCGGTGATCGAAGCTGTCCAATGGCACTTAATGACATCGACCAGGCTTTTGACCGGGATGTCGTTGAGGGAATAAAGGATATCTCCCTTCTTGATCCCGGCGAGATAGGCGGGGCTATTGGGCTCGACAGCGAGAGCCGTGAGACGACCGGCTCGAAATCGCCAGGTCACTCCATCGGTGGGCTCTTGCCAGACAATCTTGCGGTAGATGTTGAGCCCGCCGAGCGCAAGAAGGACAACGACCAAAGCAAGAGGGAGATAGACCCGGCGGCTCATACTTATCAAATCCAAAAATTTGAATCAAACAAACAAAAAGAATCGGCTGGGTTCATTTTCAGTTTCTTAATTGAGAATGTGCCCGAGACCGGACCTGATTGCCCACTTGATCCCCGGCTGCCTCATCAGTCTTCTTAAAGCGACATCCTCTTTGAGACCAAGCGGTTTGGTGTTCCTTGAGTAAAAGGAGCTCATATAATCATACTTTGGCTTCTGGGGAGGAAATTCCTGGACAGCGGGGCCCGAGAGAAGAGAGGAGCCGGGATTGGCTAAGGGAAGGAGGCTCTTGGACGAAGCTTGAGAAAAAACCAACTCTGCCCACAGGAGAAGGATAAGGACCCGGCCCAGCTTTTTTCTCATTTCTTAAAAAATAAATCTTTCGCCCATTTTTGTCAACCCGAGGTGCCGTGGAAAGACTAAATAAAAGGGGGGAAAATGGAATCGGGCGGAGAAGCTTCTCCCTCGAAGGAAAGCCGGACATCCGTTTGACAAAAAAACCGCGATAAAATAAGATTGGCGGTAGAAGAAAGCGAAGATGCCATATTTTAGCTGCCGATTGGCGACTGAAGACGGCCGTTACCTGCTTCTCCCTTTTCTTGCCTCCTCGGCCGAGGAATGCCGGAAGCATTTTGAGCAGGAAGGCTTCTGTGTTCTTTCGGTGAAGAAGGATTGGCGAAAGGGCTTCCTTTCTTCGCCCTTATTTTTTCGGAAAAAGATTCGGGAGAAAGATTTCATCGTTTTTAACCAGGAGCTCATGGCCCTCCTCAGGGCAGGCTATCCGGTGCTCAAGAGTCTCGAGCTGGTCGTGCAACGGACGAAGAACGTCCATATGCGCGAGCTGCTGACGAAAGTGGCAGCGGACGTCCGTGGGGGCAAAGCCCTCTCCGAAGCCTTTGTCCCTTATGAGAGGGATTTGACTAAAGTTTATACCGCCTCCCTGCTGGCCGGAGAACAGAGCGGGAATTTGCCCGGGACGATTGCCCGGTATGTGGATTATGCCAAGGTGATTACCCAGACGAAATCAAAAATTCGGGCGGCGCTTGCTTATCCCACCCTGCTGGTGGTTTTTTCTGTAATCCTGATGGCCATCCTGATTAATTTTATCCTGCCTCGCTTTTCAGGCTTCTATGCAGATTTTGAGGCTCAGCTTCCCGCGATCACCCGTTTTCTCGTGGGAGTGGCTGGCTTCCTCAGGGCTTTGACGCCCTATGTTCTTTTCCTTGGCCTTGCCCTCTTACTCCTCTTACCTCGGCTGAAAAAGTACGAAAAAGTTGACCTTTTAATCGAGAAAACGAAGCTCAAGATTCCTTATGCCCGACAAATCTGGACAGACACTGCCGTCTCCCTTTTTAGCCGGACGCTCGGGCTTCTGCTCGAAGCGGGCATCTCTCTTCTTCCTGCCATTCCGATTGCTTCCCAGGCTATCCCTAATCGCCATCTTCGACGGATGACCCGGCATCTTCCAGATGATATCCGCAACGGCCAGAGTCTTTCCGATTCCCTGGGAAAGGCGGGTTTTGTTAGTTTTCTCGTCCTGGACATGGTCAGGATAGGTGAGACCACGGCCAACCTGCACGGGATGCTTCGAGAGGTGGCCGACGTTCAGGATGAAAGAATTCGAGCCAGAGTCGACACCCTCGTTTCCCTCATCGAGCCCGTCATTATCATTTTCATGGGGATGGCTGTGGCGTTGATGCTTCTGGCTGTCTATCTCCCGATTTTTAACATCATTCGGATAACGAGATAAATATGATTAAAGACGGAACTAAAAAGCTAGGAATTGTTGCCGAAGAGGAAGAAACAAAAAAAGTCGCCGAAAGATATCGCGTTCCCTACATTGACCTATCGACGATTTCGCTCAACCGAGAGCTCATCCAGTCTTTCCCTCCTGAATTCCTGTACCGGTCGAATTTTATCCCTCTTGAGGAGAAGGACAACCAACTCCGTATCGCTATCGCCGACCCTTCGGATATCGGGACAATCGACGCCATTGAGTCTTTCCTGGGTAAGAAGGTCGAAGTTTATGCAGCTTCCCGACGCGGCATCCAGGAGGCTTTGCGTCGGAGTGAAACCGCCCTCCAGGTTCTCAAGGAAGCGACCGAGGGCTTTATTGTTCAGGTCGTAGAGAAAGACGGAGGTGAGGAAGAAGAGGTCATATCGCTCGAGAAGCTGGCCGACCAGGATGGGTCGATCGTCAAGTTGGTCAATACCATCATTTTCACAGCTGTCCAGAAGAGGGCGAGCGATGTCCATGTCGAGTCCCGGGATGATGGTGTCCGAATCAAGTACCGAATCGATGGTGTGCTCAACGAAGCCATGGAGCCAATCGACAAGAAATTTCAATCGCCCATCATCTCCCGAATCAAGGTCATGTCCGACCTGGACATTGCCGAACGCCGGGTTCCTCAGGACGGCAGGTTCCGGCTGAAAATCAAAGACAAAACCATCGACTTCCGCGTTTCAATCATGCCCAGCATTTATGGTGAAGACGCGGTCATCCGGATTCTCGACAAAGAGATGATCACCCAAGCGATCTCCGAGCTGAGGTTGGACCTCCTCGGTTTTTCAGATGAAGTGCTCAAGAAATTCCGGCGCTATATCACCCAGCCTTATGGTATGATTCTCGTCACCGGGCCGACTGAAGCGGGCAAAACGACGACCCTATATGCGGCTCTGACAGAGATCAAATCGCCCGAGGATAAAATCATCACCATTGAAGACCCGGTTGAGTATCAGATTGAGGGAATCACCCAGATTCCGGTCAATGAGAAAAAGGGCCTCACCTTCGCCCGAGGTCTGAGGTCCATCCTCCGCCACGACCCTGACAAGATTATGGTCGGCGAAATTAGAGACCCAGAGACAGCCCAAATTGCCATCCAATCTGCCCTGACTGGCCACCTCGTTTTTACGACCGTTCATGCCAACAATGTTTTCGACGTCATCGGCCGGTTCCTCCACATGCAGGTGGACCCTTACAGCTTCATCTCCTGTTTGAACTGCATCCTGGCGCAGCGCTTGGTGAGGGTTCTTTGTTCGAAATGCAAAGCAGCTGTAAGATACTCGGATGAGGAGTTGCTGGAATCTGGTCTTGACCCAGCGATTTACCGGGACCGCACTTTTTATGAGGCGCGCGGCTGCCCGAATTGTGGCCAGACAGGATACATGGGTCGAACGGCCATTGCCGAGCTTCTCGAGCTAAGCGACACCATCCGGGAGATGATTCTGGCCCGGAAGCCGCTTTCCGAGGTAAAAAAGAGGGCCAAAGAGGAAGGGATTGTATTCCTGCGCGAAGTCGGGTTGGAAAAGGTGCTCCGGGGAGTGACCAGCTTGAAAGAGCTCAATAAGGTCACTTTTGTCGAGTAGATCAACCATGGGTTCTAAGAGTAGCCCTCCTCGAAGGTCGCTGGGAGAAAGGATAAGAGCTTTTTTCACCACGCGGCCTAGTCCCGATGCGGTTTTTTGCCTTTCCTCTTCAGCTTGGGGTGGAATCTTGATGGCCGGCCGAGAAAATAAGGTCCGATCCCACGGCGTTTTTCAGCTGAGGCCGGGCCTTGTCGAGCCGCATTTTGACCGCCAGAACATCCAGGATAGGGCCGGCTTGGCTGAGATGATTAAAAAGGAATTGGCTCGATTCCCCTATTCTGGAGAGAAGGCTGCCTGCTTAGTGCCTGAATCCTGCCTTAAGATTTTCGTTTTTTCCTTTGAAGCCCTGCCTCTTTCGGAAAAAGAGAAAACAAAACTTTTCCTGTGGAGAGTTAGAAAACAGCTGCCTCTTGTGGCAGAAAACATCAAGCTTTCCTATCAAGTGATAAATTCCAACGCTCCGGTGAAAGTCCTTGTTTCTTTAGCCCGGTCCACTGTGCTCGCCGAATATGAGAATGTTTTCGCCGCCGCCGGGATTAAAGTCGGGGTTCTCACCACCCCGACGCTTAGCCTGCTGAACCTGATTGATTGGGAAAAGGAAAAAGATTTTCTTCTTGTCAGCGTCGAAGCCGATGCGACCTCTTTGGTTGCTGTGACCGGTGGCTCGCTTTCCCTCTTTCGTTTGAAACCCCATCCGGGCGAGACCATGGGACCTGTTTTCGACCGCTCTAAGGTCGAAACGGTCGTAACTGAAATAGAAAATACGATTCATTTCCTTGAGGATCGCGAAAAACGAAGCCTCAACTCTTTGTGGTTGCATTCGAGCTCGGCGGAGTTTCAGGAAGCCCTTCAGTCCGAGCTTAGAGAGCGATTTTCTATCCCCCTCCAGCAACTGGACTTGCCTTTCCCTGCCGGCTGGAGTGTTTCTGAAAGGGCATTCCTGGCGCCGCTTTTCGGACAGGTTCGATGAGGAGAATTACGGTCAATTTGGCCTCCCATCCCCTTCGGAACCGGAGGTTCTACTTCTTCCTGGTCGGCTTTCTTGGCTTGGCAGTGGTCTTGACTTTTTTGGTTTCGACCATTCTTTTTGTCGGCTATTATGGAAAGAAAAAAGCGACTCAAGAATCGCTGGCTGCAGTCGAGTCCTCAATCGCTGCCGCCCAGAGAGAGGAAAGACGTCTTTCCTCCCGGGTCTTGGAAGCGACCAAGAAGGACCAAGAAAAAGTCAAGCTGGTCAACAGCATCATCTTAAAAAAGAGCTTTTCCTGGACGGAGTTCTTTTCTTTGCTCGAGGATTCGCTTCCCGATTCCAGCTATATTTTGTCTCTCTCCCCTCTCCTCGTCGAGGAGTCCAGGGTCGAAATGCGCTTTAAGGTGGTTTCTGGAAGCCTGGAGGACCTCCTCCTGTTCCTCCAGAACCTCAATCGCCTGAATTTTAAGCAAGTCCGGGTTGAAAGTGAGGACCGAAACCCACAAGGGCAGCTGACATCGGAGATATCTCTGAACTATGAAAGAACTCTTTAGCCTCCTCGATGAACGTGAGAAGAGCCAGCTTCGCTGGCTCGGTCTCCTCCTCATCGCCGGTCTTCTCTTTCTGTCAGTCTTTGCGCTGGGTCAGCGGAGGAGTTTTTTTAGCCTTAAAGACCGCCTCCTGGCCAGGCAAAAAGTCCTGACAGAAATCGAAGCCAAGCGGACCAAAAGGGCTGAAGAGTGGGCCAAATGGCAGGGCTCTTACCATGACCTGGAAGAGCTCAAAAAAACATATTTTTACCAGAAAGAGGACGACCACAACCAGCTGCGGCTGGACCTGGAAAAAATCATGGATGAAGCTGGAGTCAGCGCCAAGTTTTTTAAGTATGATTATTCAAGCCCGGGAAAAGAAATGGCGGCCAAGGTCAGTATCAGCTTCACCTTTGTTGGGTCCTATGCATTGCTGAAAAGATTTCTACAAACCCTCGAGCAGTTCCCGAAATTCTTGATGCTGGAAAAAATTGATTTTGCCCGGATTAGCGGGGAAGAGAATACTCTGGAACTGAGGATCGTGCTGGCAGGATATTATGGAAGCTATTAAGCAATTCTGGTTGGCCCTGGTCTTCTGTCTGATTCTAATAGCGGGTCCTCACCTTATCTGCCAGGAGAAGACTGCCCCTCCAGCCGCCTCTCCCGGGGAAGGGAAAAGTTTCATCCGCACGGAGCTCCTCCGAGTTAGGACAGCGGAGCGAAGCCTCCCCAAGCGGAGCATCTTTTCCCCTCGTTCCTCCGCCGGGCAATCCGTCACTCCTCTTCCGGGGACCCCTGGTCAAGGGCTTTCCAAAGCTCATCTGAACGAGGAAGAAAAATCCGCCGGGTCCGGGGCAGCTGAGCAGCCCGAATTTTCTATCAACCTTCGCTATATTGGCTACATCGATTCGCCGAGTCGGAGGATTGCTTTAGTTTTCCTGGATAATCAGGCTATCGCCGTGGCCGAAGGAGAGGTCATCCGGGAGGGAATCCGGGTGGGAAAGATATCGCTGGCCTGGATAGAAATTGTGTTTCCGGACTCGACAACTAAAAAATTTTCCCTGGAAGGAGAATGAGGATGAAGAAAAAAAACAACCTGCTCTTTATCTTCATCTTGACTTTCTGGGGATGCCTGGGTTTTGGCTCTTATTATTACAAGCTTGGCCTGAGGGCCGAGATGAACAAAAAATGGGAGGAAGCCATCACCCATTACGAGAAGGCAATGCAGGAGAGCCCCCGGGATTATACCTACAAAGTCGCCTTGGCTCGAGCTCGGTTTTTTGCCAGCCTTTCCTACCTTCAGGACGCTCGGCGGCTTGCTGCCCAGGGCGACCGGGATGGAGCTCTAAAGGCTTACGAGAAATCCCTTTCTTATGACCCGCTCAACCGGGCCATAGCTGAGGAGATGCGGCAGTTCGTCCAGGAGCCAACCCAGGCGGAAAAGCCGAAGGTGGAGAGAATTGAGCCTCCAGTGAAGCTCAAGGTTAGTGCCGAAAAAATTGAGCTCAAGTTTACAGAAGCCAGCCTGCGCTCGATTTTCCAGGCTCTGGCCAAGCATGCCCGGGTGAATATCCTTTTTGATGAGCAATTCAAGGATATGCCGATCACCATCGACCTATCGGGCAAAGAGTTCGAGGAAGCAGTCAGCTATCTCTGCTTGGCCAGCAAGAATTTTTACCGGGTGATTGACGAACAATCTCTGATCATCGTTCCTGACCAGCCCGTCAAGCGGATTCAGTATGAGCAGAACGCGATCAAGGTCTTCTATCTTTCAAACCTCAATGCTCAGGATGTCTTCGCTGCCCTTACCCAGATGCTTCGCAGTCAGTATCGAGCGCCGAACATCATTGTCGACAAGAACCTTAATACAATCACAGTCAGGGATACTCCGGCCAACATTGAGTTGGCCGCTGAGCTCATCCGCAAATGGGACAAACCTAAGGGGGAGGTTGTGATTGACCTGGAAATCATGGAAGTCTCCCGCCAGAAATTGAAGGAAATCGGGGTTGACTTGGACCAGGTCATGCTCGGTCTCCGCTACGCCGGACCCGGCGCAACCGACACCGAGGGCTGGTATAATCTGCGAGAAATCGACCTGGGATCAGGCAGGAGTTACCAGGTCTCGCTGCCTTCAGCTTTGATCCGCTTCTTAGAATCGGATGCCGATACCAAGATTTTGGCTCAGCCCAGGCTAAGGGGAGTCGCCGAGGAGGAAATCAAGACCTTAGTGGGACAGAGAGTTCCCATTCCGCAGACTACCTTTACTCCCATCGCTGCCGGCGGCATCAGCCAGCAGCCTGTGACCTCGTTTACTTTCGAAGAGGTGGGTCTGGATATCAAGATCAAGCCGAGGATTCATTTGGAAAAAGAAGTGACCCTGGAGATTGAGCTCAAGATCAGGTCTATCGCCGGCACCGGCTATGCAAATTTGCCCATCATTTCGACCCGGGAAATCAAGAACACTATCCGGCTGAAGGATGGCGAGACAAACCTCCTCGCGGGTTTGCTCCGGGACGAGGAGAGAAAGACCATGCGCGGCATCACTGGGCTGAAAAATATTCCTGTTCTCGGCTACCTTTTTGCGGCCACTGACCAAACCATCGAGCAGTCGGATGTGGTCCTTACCATCACCCCTTACATTATCCGAAGCGTTCCTCATAGCCCAGAGGACGATAAACCCGTCTGGGTCCAGCTGGAAGGCGTCACCGGCGTCGGGCGAGGAGAGCGGGAACTGGAACCACCGATGATTGTCACTCCGGAGGGAATCCTGCAACGAGATTTAAGGACCGAATTGGGAGAAGAGCGTCCTGAACAGGCCAGAGAAAACCTCATCACCCTGGACCCTGTCAATTTTGAAATTCCGCGCGGCCGGGAGTTCCGGATCAGCCTAAACGTCCGCAGCCAGCAAGAAATCGGGAGCCTTTCCTTGAACCTGAGCTTCAACCCCCAGATCATCAAGCTCAAGGATGTTCTCGAAGGAGGGTTCACCAGGCAACTGGGGGATAAAGTGCCTTTCCTGAAGAATATTGCCGAAGGAAGCTGCACGATTGGTTTCTCCAGCCCTCAGCCGAGCCGGGGCTTCAAAGGCGGCGGGAACCTGGCTGTCCTTGTTTTTGATGCAGCCTCGCCGGGGGAGACTTCGGTTAATGTTGTTGGAATTAGCGCCAATGCGCCGACTGGAGCGGCCATTAACTTCACCAGCCGAGGGTCACAAGTCATCGTCCGGTAGGGATTGGTCGATAACGCCTGAAAAATTCGGAGCTTTGTTTCAGCCAGAAATTCGCCCGGCTATCCATAAAAAAAGAATGGCCAGCAGGAGGCCGCCCAGAGACCAGCGAGATTGTCGGAGAAAAAACGACTCGCCTTTCTTGCCCAACCTGAACCCTGTAGGTACGAGAAAGAAAGCTAGCACTGCCGTGAGGCTCCCACTCACGAAAATGTGGTCAAGGACCTTGACAACTCCTCCCCCGGTCCAAAAGGGATACCGGATGATGTAAGTGGCTATGAGGGCGAAAAGCAGGTTGCTTCCGTAAGCCGCGGCTATTCCTACCAGCGGGAGCTTCCTCTCTTTTCTTGCGGTCGATGTTTTCCCGATGCTTGCGGCTAAGTCAAAAGCCAGGCCGACGAGAAAAATCCCCAGAAGATGGCAAAAAAATGGAGCGGCGTTAACTAGGCGGTAAAGACAGGCCAGACCCCCCAGTACCGTGGAAAAACCGGGCCTATCGACGACAGCCCGGCTGACGGCAAGGAGGAAGAGAGCCATCGCCGAGAGCCAGACCGAGGCTAAAGGGACCTGTTGGGAATAAAGGAATCCTCCAGCAAGGAGTTCGTTAAGGCCCCAAAGAGACCCCATCAAAAACAGCCACGCTCCTGCCCTGAGCCTATCCATAGCTTTTTTCTCCAAAACGAAGATTGAGCTTTTCTTATATAATGAACAGCCGTAAAATTCCAGTCGGGAGTGGGAAAAATTTTGACTTGTCAGCTTTCTTGCTTTATCTTTGGTCCGTGGTCTTTGTCATCACCGGCCCGGTTCATTCGGGGAAAACAAGCTTTCTGCAGAAAACTGTTATCCAGCTCAAGAATCAAAAAGTCAGGCTGGATGGATATTTGAGCCTGGCTGTTGTCCGGGGAAAAGAGAGGTTAGGATATGACTTCTTGGACCTGAGGACTGAAGAGGCGATTCCGTTTCTTCGGAGAACGGGAGAGAAGGGCTGGCCAGTCATTGGGCCCTATTTTCTTGACCCGCGGGTGCTTCAGAAAGCGAAAGAGAAGATTCTTGGCTCTTCTCCTCAAGACCTGCTCGTTGTCGATGAAATTGGGCCGCTTGAGGTCCGCGGCGAGGGAATCTGGCCGGCGCTTTCGGTTGTCCTCAAAGAACCGTCGCGGTGCTTTGTCCTCGTTGTCAGGCGGGCAATCCTCGAACAAGTTGCTAAACTGCTCAGCGAAGAACCTGCTGCGGTCATCGATCTGACGGCGGCTTGGCATTCCTCAGACCTGTTAGACCTCCTGGCTGGGGTTGTCCGGAAGCTTGAATGAAATTCCCGGGCGATTGCGCCAGCAAATTAGAGAAGCTTCCCCGAATTGCCGATAGAAATACCCGACGGGTCCTGTCACGGTTCACCCACGGCGCCCCGAGCGGTCTATCTTATTTATTTTCAATCAAGAAGATGGGTGGCATCAAACGCTCGGGTCGGCTCACTATTCCGAGACGCCTCTCAAGCTTTGTTTTATAGCTATTAACCACCCCTACTCCTCCTCTGCGAAAGCCCCCTTCAAGGATAATTTTTTAGATATTAATTCCCCCTACCCCCTTTGGACAATCAAGGGGGGGCAAAAATGTGGGGGGCTTTCGCGAGGTCGGAGGGAAGTGAAGGTTGGCGTCTCGGGTAAGGCCGGCCCCCGAACCGCGCCACCCGTCGGGTGCACTCGCTATCATGACCAATTCTTGCAAGATCAAGCAATTTCAGGAAGCTTCTGTGTTCTTGTCAGAGCATTGCAGTTCTGGTAAGCTTTTATTCCCTTTTCAACTAAAGATGAGCGAATTTCCCGGCGGCTATCATGGCAAGATTCTGGAGGTCGACCTCTCGAGCGGTCGGTTTGAAACGGCGGCTCTTGATGAGGAGGACATTAACCTCTATTTAGGCGGACGCGGTCTGGCCACTCGTATTTTTTACGATAAACTGAACCCTGGCTGTGACCCCTTGGGTCCTGACAACATCCTGGTTATCGCCACTTCGCCTCTCCTCGGGACAAACGCGCCCACTGCCGGCCGAGGCCACATGGTTTTTAAATCGCCCTTGACCGGAGGCCTGGGAAGCTCCAACTGCGGTGGTACCTGGGCGCCAGCCTTTAAGGCGACGGGTTACGACGTCCTCGTCATCAGGGGGAAAGCAGCGGAACCGGTTTTCCTTAACATCACTCCCGAAAAAGCGGAGATGTTGTCGGCTACTCACCTGTGGGGGATGGATGTTTATCAGACGACCGAAGCGTTGACCGCCTCTTCTCCCCCAGGCGAGCGTAGCCATGTCCTGTGCATCGGGCCGGCCGGCGAAAAAAAGGTCCGCTTGGCCACGGTCATGAATGATTACAGCCGGGCTTACGGCAGGGGAGGGTCGGGAGCTGTATGGGGAAGCAAAAACCTCAAGGCAATCCGAGTCAGGGGGAAGACGAAGATTCAAGTCAAGGATAAGGGAAAATATCAGTCTGGCGCAGACCAGGCCTACTATCTCCTGAAGCAGGCTCCTCCCACCAAGCGTTTGCTCAAAGAGCTTGGAACTCTCGGCCTGATTAAGCTTATCAACCTCATGCGCATTCTGCCGCACCGCAATTTTCAGGACAACCTCCACCGGGGTGAAGCCATCGACAGAATCGCAGGGGAAACGCTGAGCAAACGGATGCTCGAGAGAGCGGGTGGATGCTATCTCTGCCCGATTGCTTGTCAGCGTCACACAAGAGTTGGGGAGAAGAAGGGCGAAGGGCCCGAGTACGAAACAACGGTCATGCTGGGCCCGGATTGCGATATTTACGATTTGGAAGCCATTGCTCTGGCTGGCTATGCCTGTAATGAGCTCGGGCTCGACACGATTTCCTTCGGCGGAACATTAGCCTGTGCGATGGAGCTCTATGAAAGGGGAATTCTTACCCCCAAGGACACCGAAGGCTTTGAGCTTCAGTTTGGGAACAGCCAAGCTCTCGGAGAAATGGTCCGTCTAACTGCCCTTCGCCAGGGAATCGGAGACCTTCTGGCTGAGGGTTCTTTTCGTCTCGCCAGCTCTTTCTCCCATCCTGAGTTCTCGATGACAATCAAGAAGCAGGAGATTCCAGCCTACGACCCGCGGGGCTCTTTTGCCCAGGCTCTTGGCTACATGACATCGCCGACAGGCGCTTGCCACCTGAGGGGAGGATATGCCGTATCCCTTGCCTTCTTTGGCGGCACCAAAGAGATTCCCCGTTTCAGCTTGCTCCAATCTCCGCTTGCTATCCGGAACATGCATAACCTCGGGATTGTCCAGGATTGTCTGGGCATCTGTCGGTTCACTGGATATGCTTTTTCGACCGACCCGTGGGCGCGGATGGCGAGCGGAGTGACCGGTCTTGATTTCTCTACGGCGGCCCTCGAGCAGATAGCCAACCGCGTGGCTTCGCTCGAAAGAATCATCAACCTCGAAGCCGGCTTCGGTCTCGAGGATGATAGCCTGCCCGAACGGTTCAGCCGTGAGCCGATTGTCATCGCTGAGGAAGAGCGACTGATTCCCCCTGAAGTCATCGCCCGTCTCAGGTTGGATTACTACCAAAGCCGTGGTTGGGATGAGGCGGGGAGACCGCCGGCCAGCCTGATCGAAGCCTTGTCTATCCGGAGACGCCGGGCATGAACAAGGAAACCTGGAAGATAAGCGAAGATATCCTGCGGCTGTTCCAGTCGGTTGGTCGAGCCTCTCTTCTCTACGATGTCCAGGACAGTCATAGCGGGAACATGGCCATCCGCTACCGCGACGCAGCGGGGAAGGAGTGGATTGTCATCACGGCCACGGGTTCTCAGAAAGGAGACCTGGATGCCAACCAGATTTGTTTTCTCTCTCCGAAAGAAACGGATTTTGGTTACTATAAGGCATCTTCCGAAACCGACATCCATGCTCGAATCCTGAGCCTGGACGGAGTGGCAGCCTCCATCCATGCCCACACCAAAGATTTGACCATCGTCACTCTCGACGATTTGCCCAAGCCGAGCCGACCACCCTCTTTTGTCCCTGTTGACCCGCTGGGGCATTTTTATCTCGGAGAGGTGCCCGTGGACTGGGTCGAGGTGCCCAGCGGTTCGGCGGAAATGGCGAGGATCATCCCTGAGCGGCTCGCCCACCATCCCGCCACTGTCATCCAGACCCACGGGACTTTTGCTCGCGGCAGGACACTCGAGGAGGCTTTCTTTCTGGCCTCGATCGCCAATAACTCAGGCTATATCGTCCGGCTTCTCCATCGCCTGAGGGTGAATGTGGAGGAGGTGAAGCGGAGAGTGCTCCAGGAGCCGGAAAAAGTCTTTCCTTCTGCTCCGCCTTCCTACACTATAAACGACGATATGGTCTGCCAGTTTCCAGAAGAAAAGGAGATTTTAACCGAGTTTCGGAAAACAGGAGCGAGGATTTTTGAATCCCGGCTGTCGCCTTTTCATACGGGCTCAATATCCGTTCGGGGCGTCCGGAGCATGCTCTACGCGCCGAAAGCCTCCATGCCCCGGGAAATTGGAGGACCTCTTCTTCGCGTTCCCCTCGAGATAAGGAATGAGGATACGGAGGAGCTGAAGCTTCACAAGCAGATTTATGCTGTCAGCGACTTTCAAACCCTAATCCACTGCTACGTCCCAGAGGCGGAAGCAATGGTTCATTTCAGGTATCCCGGTGAGCAAGAGCCGATCGACCGCATCATTCCGCTCGATGCGGAAGGAAGTTTCCTTTACCTTGCCATCCCTGTTGTTTCTCCTGCCACCAGCGTCGCTGAGCTCGTCCGGCTTTTACAGGACTACAAGATTGTCGTCGTTCGTGGAGGCGGAGCCTGGGCAGCCGGCCACCTTTCTCTTTCTGAAGCCCTCCATCATCCTTCTTCGCTCCGCGAGATTTGCCTCTACCGCATCGGTGCTTTCGAGCTCGGCCTCGACTTGCGTCGTCTGGAACCAGAAAAAGCGAAAAGATGGTAATGGACGCTCGGGTGGGCGAATTCATCGCCGCTGCGCAAGCTTGCGGGGCTGAAGTTTTGCGTTTTGAGGGGCCGCAAGGAGCACTGGACTACATTGCCCGCTTTCTCGAAGAGAACGGCCAGCCATCCCTCCTCATCGCGGCGGATGTCCTTGAGCATTTCTCCGGCGCAGAGAGATTTTCCTCCTCGATGCTCCAAGCAAAAGACGATTGGCTGACCGCTGAGGTTGGCTTGGTTCGAGCCGATTACGGAGTGGCCGAGACAGGAACTTTGATCCACCTCGACAGGTCGGAGGAAGAGCGCTTGATATGGACGCTCCCCAGCCTCTGCTTTTGTCTTCTTGGAGAGGAAAAAATCGTCCGTCGGCTGGAGGAATTGGCGCCGGCTGTTGACTCTCATCTTGGACGGCTGGACCTTCCCTCTCCTAATGTCTCGCTTGTTACTGGTCCCAGCCGAACGGCTGACATCGAGGGCCAGCTCGTTTGCGGCGTCCATGGACCCAGGCGAGTGATTGTCTTGCTCCTGGCAAGCCAGGCTTCATTGACCGATGAAAACAATTGACCCTCATCTAAAATCCGTCCTGGCCCAATTCAGCCAGAGTTATCTTGCCAAAAGGCAAGCGGCGCTCGCTGGAGTGGATTTCGAGGCGGCCCGTGATGAGCTAGCTCGGGTTAAAGACAGAACTCTGGACAGGCTCCAGGAATACCTGGACCTTTTCGAGTCGCAAGTGCGCCACAGGGGAGGCAAAGTCTATCGAGCTCGTGACAGCGCTGAGGCCAACCGGATTGTCTTCCAGATCATGAAAGAATGCCGGGCAGATTATCTTGTCAAGGGCAAGTCCATGGTCAGCGAGGAGACCGGCCTAAATCCATTTCTTGAAGCTCGGGGAATTAAAGTTCGAGAAACCGACCTGGGCGAATGGATTATCCAGCTATGTCGACAGAAGCCCTCTCACATGGTCATGCCCGCCATCCATCTCACCCGGGAGGAGGTGGCCTCTGTTTTCGGTCGTTATCTTAAAAAAGATGTTCCCCCGGACCTCCGCGTCCTTGTTGATTTGGCGCGTCACGAGCTCCGTCGGGATATCCGGGTCGCTGGAGCCGGGTTGATCGGTGCGAATGCTTTGATTGCCGAAAACGGTTCGGTCATGCTCATCACCAACGAAGGCAACGGCCGTCTTGTGTCTCTTTTGCCACCGGTGCGGATTATCCTGACCAGCGTTGAAAAGGTCCTCCCCACAATCGAAGATGCTTTTCTTATTCTCAAACTCCTGCCCCCGAACGCCACCGGCCAGGTGATGACGAGCTACGTTTCTTTTTTGACTTCTTCTTCAAGCAAACCGCTGCATATCGTTCTCCTGGATAACCACCGCACTGAGGTTCTGGCAAACCCTGTTTTTCGGAAAATTCTTCGTTGCGTCAAATGTTCAGCTTGCCTGAATGTCTGTCCCGTCTACCAGATTTTGGGCGGCAAAGAGTATGGTCACGTTTACATGGGAGGAATCGGCACGCTTCTCACAGCCTGGGTCCATGGGCTCCGTGAATCTCGGAAGCTCGCCGACTTGTGCCTTGGCTGTCACCGCTGCGAATCCTTTTGTGCTGCCTGTATCCCAATTGCAGACTTAATCATTGCCCTCCGTGAAAATCTTCATCAGCAACTGGGCAAACCGCTCTGGAAATCGCTCCTTTTCGACCACGCCATGGCGACACCCAATCGGTGGAGAGCACTTTTTACGGCCGTAAGGGCTGCCCGTCCTTTTGTCGCTGGGAGAGAAGGCTTTGTCCGCACGCTGCCAGGGCCTCTCAAGAAGTATGATGAGCGCCGAGTTCTTCCAGCGCCGGCCCGAGCGACTCTTTCGGGGCGAACCATGAAGGACAGGGCTCATGTCACCATTCCGGGTTCAAAGCCTGGGGTTGTTCTTTTTGCCGGTTGTTTGATCGAGTATTTTTATCCCGAAATCGGTGAGGCGGCGCTCAGAGTTTTAGAAAAGCTTGGTCACAAAGCCCATCTGGCCAAACCAGGGTGCTGCGGTTTTCCGGCTCTCAACGCCGGCTTCTCCGAGGCAGCCCGAAATACTTTGGCCGGTCTTTTTGACGACTTTCAAGGAGGAGAGAGGATTCTCACTCTCTGCCCCACTTGCACAACCATGTTAAAGAAGCATGGGCCAGAAATCCTCGCTTCTGAAGAAGCTCGATGCGTGGCCGAGCGGGTCATGCCCATTAGCCAGTTTGTCCTTGCTTGTGGAGATAGAGAGCTGAAAAAGCATTTTCCGCACGGTCCCGCTTCTCTCACCGTCACCTATCACGATTCCTGCCATCACAAACACGTGCTTGGTGCGGCCCGGGATTCGCGCTCAGCCCTGGAGATAGCCCTTGGCCAGAAAATCCGGGAGATGGATAGCTCTGATGCGTGCTGCGGTTTCGGAGGACTTTTTTCTGTTTCCCATCCCGAGCTTTCTTCCTCGCTTCTCCAGGACAAGCTCGACTCTATCGGCCGCTCGGGAGCCAATCTTGTCGCCCTTGATTGCCCTGGTTGCTTGCTCCAGATAAAGGGAGGCTCGCAGGCAAGCAAGCTGAAGATAGAAGTGAAACATACGATTGAAATCATTGAAGCGCGCCTGGCCGGAAAATTCTGACCCGAGCATCCTATTCTTCGATGCTCATGAGCTGGGGTAGTTCGAAGTGGAGGATGATGCTCCGGTGCTTTTTCTTGCTTGGACCAGGAAAAGTAAGAATAAAGAACGAGACCAAGACGGCCTGAACCTAACCGCTTCCCAGGTATTTCTTAAGGTGAGAGGAAAGGAAGCGAGCGACGTCTTCGGGAGGAAAAGGCCAGGCATAGATAAATTCTTTTTCCGGATACCGCATTCTCGCCCGTTCAATCGCAGCTGGAATATCCACTTCGGAATGCTCTCCGCCGCGCGTCATCATCGGCGTGATGACAATCACCTTTTCCGCGTCAGTGGCCGAAGCCTGATGCAGAGCTTCATCGAGCGAAGGAGCGCAAAATTCGTTGAAACCAAGGAACACCTCCAGGCCCGTTGCTTGCCTGAGCTGGTCAGCAAGTTCCTTGGAGCCAGCGAAAAAAGGGTCATTAGCAGGAGTTCGCGGCCAGGCCCTCATCTTCTTGTCCAGCTCGAGATAACGAAGCTGGTCGGACTCCTCCGCGGCTTGATGGGAATGGCCAAGCCTTCTCTCAAGGCTCATGAACTCCATGAGTTCAGAGGAAGGGAAGTCTCGAGGGGGTGCGCCATGCATGGCCAGAACAACAACCATCTTCTTCATTTTGACTCTCCCTCAGCGAAAGGGTTCGATGATGATTTTAAGGGATTGGCCAGCTTTTTCCATGAGCTTAAAACCGAGGCCTGTTTCAGCGAGCGCCAGTCGGTGGGTGACCATGTCCTCGACCGTGATTCGCCTATTCCTTAGTATTTCTATCGTTTCACTAAGGTCAGCGCCGTCGGCGGCGTAAGAAGTCAAGAGAGTGATGTCGTTGCGCCAGAATTCGTTGATGGGGATGGTCAGCCTATCATCGGGGTGGGGCACGGCGAAAAAGAGAATCGTACCGCCTCTATCCACGCATTGAAGCGCCTGTTCGGCGGCCGCAAGAGCGCCCGCGCAGACAATCACCCGTTCTGCCAGGTAGCCGTCATTCACCTCTCTTAAAACATCAGGCGTGAATTCGCTGGCCAGGAAAACATAGTCCGCTCCGAACTTCTTGGCCATTTCCAGGCGATAGGAAGAAATGTCCGTGGCAATTATCCTTCCCGCTCCCGTGGCCACAGCCAGCTTGATGTGGAGAATCCCGGAGACGCCGCTTCCGAGGACAAGGACCGTTTGCCCTGGCTTTATCCTGGCCACTTTCTGGCCCCGCCAGGCGCAGGCCAGCGGTTCGACGAAAGCTCCTGCCTCAAAAGATATTTCCTCGGGAAGGCGAAAAGTGCCCCGGTCAACATTGATCCAGGGTACGCGGACGAACTCCGCAAACCCGCCCGGGTCGAAATTTGTTCGATGGAGGGTCTCGCAGGCTGTCGTGTGGCCGCTCAGACAATAGCGGCAAGCGAGGCAAGGGACATGATGGGTCACGGTGACGCGGTCACCGACTTTGAACTTTTCTACCTTTCGGCCGGCTTCGGCAATCACCCCCGCGATTTCGTGACCCAGCACCCGGGGAGCTTGCTTGATTCTGTACCATTCGAGGACATCGCTGCCGCAAATGCTCGAGGCCATGACGCGGACAAGAAGTTCTTCGTCTCCTATCTTAGGTACTGGTCTTTCTTCGAGGCGAATATCGTTGTTGTTGTAATAGACGGCGACCCGCATGCCTTTATTTTGCTTTTTGTTGGAGAAAGAGGGCGTAGGCTTCGGCCGCGGATTTCTTTTCATGGACAACCGCCCGGACCGCTTTGATCATGGCTACTGGGTCCTCGGACTGGAAAATGTTCCGGCCCATGTCGACACCCACAGCTCCGCAGCGGACCGCATTGGCCGCCAGCTCCAGGGCTTCTTTTTCCGAAGTTTTCTTGCCGCCGGCGATGACGATGGGCACGGGGCAGGTCTCAACGACACTTTCAAAGTTATCGCAATAATAGGTCTTGACAAAATGGGCCCCGAGCTCAGCGGCAATCCGACAGGCCAGGCTGAGATAACGGGCATCGCGGACCATGTCTTTGCCCACCGCAGTCACGGCCAGCACCGCCATCCCAAATTTTTCTCCTTCGTCGACCAGCCGGGCGAGGGAAAGGAGAGTCTCTTTTTCATGAGGGGAGCCAACAAAGATTGACAGCGCCACCGCGGCCGCGTTCAACCGGAGGGCTTCCTCGATCGTGGTGATGATGCCCTCGTTGGAAAGTTCGCTCAGGATGCTCGTTCCGCCTGAAACGCGGAGGACGATGGGCACATCAGTCTCGGGAGGAAC
>FWPV01001900.1_pt1 | contig 53859 bp, 54 predicted proteins | sample 2228371 | NCBI WGS metagenome assembly FWPV01 (sample SAMEA103939776, study PRJEB20133) | metagenome
GCCAACGATTACCCCAACCCGCCCCCAGCGCAATCCCTAACGCCCGGTAAACGCCCACAGCCAAGCCCTTGAAATCCTTCATCGGAGAATCCGCGCCGCGCGCGGCGCTTCACTCCGCCGCCAGCGCCACCCCCGGCGGCTGCACCAGCTCGGCCACCACGCCACCGATCAGCTCCCGGAACCCCTCGAACCCCGCCAAGGGCTCCACCCGGACCTCATCCATATACAGCGCCCGGTCGATCTCGACCTGCACAACATGCACCCCCCGCGACGGCCGCCCGTAGGCCTGCGCCACATAGGCCCCCGCGAAGGGCGCGTTCCGTCCCACCCGCAGCCCCGCTGTGGAAAACGCCGCCTCGACCCGCTCCATCACCTCGCGCCCCGCCGTCGCGCCAAAGCGGTCGCCCAGCACCACCTCCGGCCGGGGCTGGCCGGGCCTCGTATGCGCCTCGATCGCCTCGTGCGGCATCGAATGGCAGTCGATCAGCACGGCCTGCCCGAAAGCCGCCCGCGTCTCCTCGACCAGAGCCGCCAGCGCCTGATGATAGGGATGCCAGAACCGCCGCAGCCGCGCCTCGGCCGCGGCCAGCGTCAGCTTCCCGCGATAGATCGACCGTCCCCCCGCCACCACGCGGGGAATCACCCCGAGCCCCGAGGCGATGCGGGGATTGTGCGGGGCTCTCGCGATTCCCTCGATCACGCCCGGATCAAGCTCATCCGCCGCCCGGTTGAGGTCCAGAAACGCCCGCGGTGCCCGGGCCGCCAGAAGCGGAGCCCCAAGCTCCGGCGCCATGTCGAACAGCCGGTCGACGAAAGCATCTTCCGAGGACCGCATTGACCGCCGGTCCAGCACCACTTGCGCAAGGAAGTCCGGGTCGTAGTCGCACCCCGAATGCGGCGAGGCAAAGATCACCGGCGACAGCCGGCTGGCCGGGCGGGTCAGGACATAGGCCTCGGTCTCGGTCCGCGACAAGAAGCGCACTCCGTCTTGCTCTCCTCGATATAGCCGCAGTTTCGCGAAAGCCAAAACCCCTTGCAGGCCCGGGCGCTTGTCAGTATAGACCCAGCCGACCGACGCGGTTCGCCCCGCGTCCTTTTCGTTTCACCGGAAGGGGCAGGGGCACGCACCGGCCAAGTGGGCGGTTAGCTCAGCGGTAGAGCACTACGTTGACATCGTAGTGGCCACTGGTTCGATCCCAGTACCGCCCACCATTCACCGCTTCCAGCGATGGGGGCACGTTGTTTTCACTGGCGCAGACGCGCCGCGAACAAGGAGAAGATCGATGAAGGTTGCGAACTCGCTCCGCTCGCTGAAGACGCGTCATCGCGATTGCCAGGTCGTGCGCCGCAAGGGCCGCGTCTATGTGATCAACAAGACGCAAAAGCGCTACAAGGCCCGCCAGGGCTGATCCGCGCCGCGAAACGGAATCTTGGGCCGCCACAGGGAAACCTTGGCGGCCTTTCGCTTCCGCCCGATCGTCGAGGACGCACGAGGCGCAGTGACGACAAATCCTTTCGAAAGGATTTGCAAAACCCTTCGAAGGGTTTTGTCCTGCCAGGCCAGAGCGCGCCGAAGGAATCACCGATGCACCCCAACCCCGCCTTCCGTCAGGAACCGCGCGAGCAAAATCTCGCCTTCGCCCGCACCCGGGGCTTCGGCGTTCTCACGGTCAACGGCCCCGATGGGCCCCATGCCTCGCATGTGCCGTTCCTCTTAAGCCACGACGCAAGCTTTGCCGAGTTGCACCTTGCCCGGTCGAACCCGATCGCCCGTGCCCGACTGCCCGCCCCGGCGCTGCTCGTCGTTTCGGGACCGGATGCCTACATCTCTCCGGACTGGTACGGCCCGCACGATCAGGTTCCCGACCAGGTACCGACCTGGAACTATGTCGCCGTCCATCTGCGCGGGACGCTGGAGCCGCTGCCGGGAGACGCGCTGCAGCCGCATGTCGATGCGCTGTCAGCCGAGCATGAAAACCGAATCATGGGCAAACGTCCCTGGACCAGCGAAAAGATGACTGACGGCGCGATGCCCCGGATGATGCGGATGATCCTGCCCTTCCGCTTTGTCGTCACCTCGGTCGAAGGCACCTGGAAGCTGAACCAGAACAAATCGCCCGAAATCCGCGCCCGCGCGGCGGCGGTTCTGGCCCAGGGTGACGCCGGGGCGCAGGCTGTGGCGGCCCTGATGCGCGATGGATTGCAGGCCGAAACAAGATAAAACTCCGCGCCAACGGGCATCCGCAACCCATTGATTTTCCATGGAACAGATGGGTTTACACGGGTGGACCGCCTCTCGCGCCTGTTTACAGAACCCTTCTCTGGCCATACTCTACGCACCTGCATCCGGAGGTCCCCATGCCCGTGCCACTTGCCCCTTTGGTTCCCATCGTCCTCCGACTTGGCCTTGTGGCGACGACCAGCTATGCCGTCACCCGCTGGGTCCGCGCCCGGACCCACCCCGGCCGCACCGACCAGCGGGCCGAGGACGCGCTGGATGACCTTGGCGAGGGCGTCGCGATCCACCGCCCCGCCGACCGGGCCGATGACGCCCAGACCAACGCCAGCGCCCGCCTCCGCCGGATGATCCGCTTCCGGGGCACGACCTGGGAGTTGGACGCCGGTCTCATGGCGCGCCTGCGGCTGCGGCAGACCGACGAATGAAGCTTTATCACGCCCCGACCTCGCCCTTCGTCCGCAAGGTCGTGGTCCTTCTGCATGAAGCGGGGGCGCTGGACCAGGTCGCCCTGATTCCCGCCGTTGGAACACCGCTTGCACCCGGCACGATGCCGGTCGACCGCAACCCTTTGGGCAAGATCCCGGCACTGGAACGGGACGACGGCCCGACCCTTTACGACAGCCGGGTCATCACCCGCTATCTCGATCACACGCTGCAGGCCGGTCTTTACCCGGCAGCCCCGCGCCTTTGGGACACGCTGGTGATCGAGGCCACTGCCGACGGCATCGCCGAGGCTGCCCTGCTCATGCGGTTCGAAACCGCCCTCCGGTCCGAGCCACAGCGGTCCGCCGACTGGATCGAGGCGCAGTGGGCCAAGGTGGACCGCGCCCTCGCGGCCCTTGAGCAGCGCTGGATCAGCCATCTGTCCGGCCCGCTTGACATGGGTCAGATCGCCGTCGGCTGCGCACTTGGCTACCTTGACCTGCGCCATCCGGATCGGGCCTGGGGTGCCGGCCATCCCGTGCTTGCGGACTGGTGGACGACGTTCCGCGCCCGCCCGGCGATGCAGGCCACCGCCCCGCTAGCCTGAAGTCGCGCCGGGCAAGGCACGCGGCACGGCCCAAGGCACAGAAAATACGGGCCTGCGCGCCTTTGTCCGCTGGACGAGGCCGCAAGGCTTGGCTAGATACGCGGTCAGCGGGGTATGGATTTCCATGGCCCTACAGCCATATGGGTCGGTTTGTCCGACCTGAAAGGGGAGAAGATCTCGTGTCCCACGCAGACGATCATGCAGGCACAGGCCCGGTTTCCGGCGAAGGCACTCGGCGGGATTTCCTGTATTACGCAACGGCAGGTGCCGGGGTCGTGGCCACCGGCGCCGCGGTCTGGCCGCTTGTCAACCAGATGAATCCTTCGGCCGACACGCGCGCCCTGGCTTCGATCAGGATAGATGTCTCGACGGTCGAGGTCGGCACGCAGCTGACGGTGAAATGGCTGGGCAAGCCGGTCTTCGTCCGCCGCCGCAGCCCCGAGGAAATCCAGGCTGCGCGTGATACCGCGCTGACAGACCTGCCCGACACCGCTTCAGAGAATGTCAACAAGCCGGGCACCGATGCCTCGGACGCGAACCGCACTCTGGACGAGGCCGGGGAATGGCTGGTGATGGTCGGCGTCTGCACCCATCTGGGCTGCATTCCGCTGGGCAACGGTGCGGGTGACTTCGGCGGTTGGTTCTGTCCCTGCCACGGATCGCACTACGACACCGCCGGCCGCATCCGCAAGGGACCCGCGCCGCGCAACCTGCTGGTGCCGGTGGCGACCTTCCTGGACGAAACCACGATCAAGCTTGGGTGAGGAACAGCACCATGGCCGGAATTCCGCACGATCATTACGAGCCCAAGACCGCAGGTCAGCGCTGGCTGCACAGCCGCCTGCCCATCGTGGGGCTGCTTTACGACACCATCATGATCCCCACGCCGAAGAACCTGAACTGGATGTGGATCTGGGGCATCGTCCTGACCTTCACCCTTGTCCTGCAGATCGTCACCGGCGTGATCCTGGCGATGCACTACACCCCGCAGGTCGACATGGCCTTCGCCTCGGTCGAGCATATCATGCGCAACGTGAACGGCGGCTACTTCATCCGCTATCTGCACATGAACGGGGCCTCGCTGTTCTTCTTCGCCGTCTATCTGCACATCTTCCGCGGCCTCTACTACGGCAGCTACAAGGCCCCGCGCGAGATCACCTGGATCATCGGCATGATCATCTATCTCTTGATGATGGGCACGGCCTTCATGGGGTATGTCCTGCCCTGGGGCCAGATGTCCTTCTGGGGCGCGACCGTGATCACCGGCCTGTTCGGCGCAATTCCGGGCGTGGGCGACACGATCCAGACCTGGCTTCTGGGCGGTCCGGCAGTTGGCAACCCCACGCTGAACCGTTTCTTCAGCCTGCACTACCTTCTGCCCTTCGTCATCGCAGGGCTGGTCGCCGTGCACATCTGGGCCTTCCACACCACCGGCAACAACAACCCCACCGGGGTCGAGGTGCGCCGCGGCTCGAAGGAAGAGGCCGAGCGTGACACCCTGCCGTTCTGGCCCTATTTCGTCATCAAGGACCTGTTCGCGCTGGCGGTCATCCTGGCGGTGTTCTTCGCCGTGGTCGGCTTCATGCCGAACTACCTTGGCGCTCCTGAAAACTACATCGAGGCGAACCCGCTGGTGACGCCGACCCATATCGTGCCCGAATGGTATTTCCTGCCGTTCTACGCGATCCTGCGCGCCTTCACGGCGGATGTCTGGGTCGTGATCGCGGCGAACTGGCTGTCCTTCGGGATCATCGACGCCAAGTTCTTCGGCGTTCTGGCGATGTTCGGTGCGATCGCGGTGATGGCGCTGGCGCCGTGGCTGGATACGTCCTCTGTCCGGTCGGGCCGCTATCGGCCGATGTTCAAATGGTGGTTCGCGCTTCTGGTGATCGACTTCATCGTCCTGATGTGGGCGGGTGCCATGCCGGCCGAAGAGCCGTATGCCACGATCAGCCTGATCGCCTCGGCCTACTGGTTCGCCTACTTCCTGGTCATCCTGCCGCTTCTGGGCGTGATCGAAAAGCCGCTGGCCCAGCCGGCGACCATCGAGGAAGATTTCAACGCCCATCACTCGCCGACGACCGGCGGGACCCAGACCATCGCGGCCGAGTAAGAGGAAATGGGAGCCATGTTCCGCAAGATCGCACTCACCACAGCGGCAGCCCTCGTTTCCGGCTTTCCTGCCCTCGCGCAGATGGCCGAGAAGCAGATGATCACCGACGTGCCCTTCGCCTCCGAGGGACCGTTCGGCAAGTTCGACCAGTTCCAGCTGCAGCGCGGGCTACAGGTCTATACCCAGGTCTGCGCGGCCTGCCACGGGCTGAAATACGTCCCGATGCGCACCCTGTCGGACGCAAGCGGCCCCGGTCTGCCGGAAGACCAGGTCCGTGCCTATGCGGCGCAGTTCACGGTGACCGACAAGGAAACCGGCGAGGACCGCGAGGGCCTGCCCACGGACAACTTCCCGGCCAACACCGGCGCGGGCGCGCCCGATCTTTCGCTGATGGCCAAGGCCCGCGCGGGCTTCAAGGGTCCTTATGGCACGGGGATCAACCAGCTGTTCAAGGGCATGGGCGGGCCGGAATACATCTATTCCATCCTCACCGGCTACACCGGCGAGGAGAAGGAAGAGTATGGCTCGTATGTTTACGAGAACATGGCTTTTCCTTCCAGCTGGATCAGGATGCCCGCGCCGCTGGCGGAAGATGCGGTGACCTATGCCGACGGCACTCCGGCGACGGTCGAGAACATGGCCAAGGATGTTTCGGCCTTCCTGACCTGGACGGCCGAACCGAAGCTGATGGACCGCAAGCGGGCGGGCTTCATCAGCGTGCTGTTCCTGCTGCTCTTGTCGACGCTGCTCTACCTTACCAACAAGCGCATCTGGGCCGGGGTCAAGGGCAAGGGGCAGCCTGCCTGACCTTTGCGCCGGTCGATCGGTTCGGAAAACCCCGCCGCGCGCGGGGTTTTTCATGTCCGGCCAAGGTAGGCCCGGACGGCCGGCGCGGGATGGGCCATAAGCTCTGCCGTCGGGATCGGGGCCTGGACGATTCCCTCGGCGACGAAGGCCGTCATCCCCTGCAAGGACAGCGCGTCCTGCGGGTCGTGCGTGACCATCAGGACCAGCGCCCCGGTCGCCTCCGCCACGTCCCGCACCAGCGCAAGCATCTCTGCCCGAAGCGCGGGGCCAAGCGCGGCGAAGGGTTCGTCCAGAAGGAGGATCGGCCGGGCCCGCAGCAGCGCGCGTGCAAGTGCCGCGCGGCTGGCCTGCCCGCCGGACAATTCCGCCGGGCGTCGCGCCCCCAGGCCTTTCAGGCCGACGCGCGCAAGGGCAACGTCCACCTTGTCACGCTCGGGCGAGGTAAGCCGCAGATCGGGACGCAGGCCCAGCCCCAGATTTTGCGACACGCTCAGGTGCGGGAACAGGTTCTGATCCTGAAACAGGATGGTCAACGGTCGCTCGCCCGGAGAAACCGTCGTCAGGTCCGCCCCCATCCAGCGCAGCTTGCCTGCCGACGGGGCCAGAAAACCGGCGATGATCGAAAGCAGGGTGGACTTTCCCGCTCCCGAAGGCCCCATGATCGCGATGCGGCTGCCAGGAGGTGCCGACCAGTCGGCTGTGAGCTGAAACCCTGCCTGCGCATAGGTCAGTCGGTCAAGCTGCAGCATGGCGCCCTCCGGCGTCGAAAACCCAGAACAGGGCAAAGGACAGGGCAACGAGGATCAGCGCGGCCGAGGCGGCTGCCTCCATCCGGTAGGCACCGGCCAACTGGCTGACGACAAGCGGCAGCGTTGCCTGCCTTTCTCCGGCGAAAAGCGCGATCACGCCAAGGTCGCCCATCGAGAGCGCAGCGGCAATTCCGGCACCGAAGCCCAGGGGACGCGCAAGGCGCGGCAGGATCAGCCAGCGCAACCGGGGCCAGCCGACAAGCGACAGACTGTCGGCCAGGCGGCCATAACCGGCTTGCAAGGCGCGGGTCTCGGGCAAGAGGATCCGGTAGAGGTAGGGCAGTGACAGCACGACATTGACCAGGATCGTGACCGGCAGCGCCAGGCGCATCGGTGGCGCAAAGGGTTGGACCAGCAGGAAAAGACCGGTCCCAAGCACGAGGCCCGAAGTGGCAAGCGGCAAGGTGGCCGCCACCTCGATCCCGGGGCTTGGGCGGCGGGCAGAGGCCAGCGCCAGCACCAGCGCGGCAGTCGTCGCAAGCAGCGCCGACAGCACGGCGACAAGTATCGACCGGCCGGCGGCGGGCAGGACCGAGTGCGGCAGGTCCGACAGGCCGGGCAGTCCGCGCAGGGCCACCGCGGCGAGCGGCAGGATCATGAACAAGGTGACGGCTGCAAGTGCCCCCGCGTCTCCCCATTGTCGCCAGCCGGGCGGCGCGGCGAACGGCAGGTCCCGATCCAGGCCCGCGCCAAACCCCGCAGGCCGCCCAAGCCTCCAGGCGGCTAGCGCCGCCAGCCCGCCGATCAGCAGCTGCAGCCCCGCCAGTGAGGCAGCCCGGCCGAGGTCGAACTCGAAGCGCACCGCCTGATAGATTGCCAGTTCGATCGTCGTGGCCCGCGGCCCGCCGCCCAGCGTGATCACGACGGCGAAACTGGTCAGGCAGATCACCAGGATCACCGTGGCGACGCCGGGCAGCACGTCGCGCAGCATCGCGGCCTCGAGATGGCGAAAGGTGTCGGACGGACCGAAACCGAGGGATTGCGCCAGCCGAACCCGCTCGGCAGGGATGGAAAGCCAGCCCTGCAGGATCATCCGGGTTGCAAGGGGCAGGTTCAGGAAGACATGCGCCAGAACGACTCCCTGCATGCCGTAGATCGAGATCGGCGGCAGGCCGACAGCGGTGAGGGCGCTGTTCAGAAGACCCGAGCGGCCGAAGACCGCGAGAAGACCAAGGACGGCGACGACGGCGGGCAGCAGGAAGGGCGCTCCCATCAGGGTGATCAGCCCTGCCCGCCCGGGAAAGCGACGGCGGGCAAGGGCACGGGCGACAGGGATGGCAAGAAGAGTGGAAAAGGCAGCGGAAAGAACGGCTTGAGTGACCGAGAACCGCACCGCGGACCAGTCCGCCCGGACAAGCGACAGGTCCGCCCCGCGCCATGCCACGGCGGCCAGGGGCGCCAGCACCAGCGCCAGCAGCAGGACTGCCAGCGCCCGGGCGGCCGGGTTCAGCGGGCGAGCGCGGCTTGCCATTCGGCGAGGGCGGCATCGCGGACGGATTGCGCCGCCCCGGGTGACAGGAGAAGCGATTTCTTCGGGCGGAAGGCGTCAAAACCCTGGGGCAGGCCGGCAGCGGGAGTGACGGCGGGATACATCCAGTTGGTCTGTGGAATGGCCGACTGGAAGGCGTCGGTCAGCATGAAGTCCAGAAACTTGTCCGCAAGCTCCGGCTGGTCGGAGCCGGCGAGCTTCCCGGCAACTTCGATCTGCATGTAGTTGCCTTCGTCGAACAGCGCGGCAGCCTTCGTATCATCGCTTTCGGCAATCAGGTGGTAGGCGGGGCTGGTCGTGTAGGACAGGACCATGTCGGCCTCGCCTTCAAGAAACAGGCCATAGGCCTCGGACCAGCCGGGGGTGACGGTGACGATGTTGTCGGCCAGGGCCGTCCAGATTTCGGAAGCCCGGTCGCCATAGGCGGCCTTGACCCAGAGGAGGAGACCAAGTCCGGGGGTGGAGGACCGGGGATCCTGAATGATGATCCTGAGGTTGGAGGCGGCGAGGGCTGCGAAGGTCTTCGGGGCCTCGGCGAGCCTGGTCTTGTCGTAGACAAAGGCAAACCAGCCCCAGTCGAAGGGCAGGAAGATCGGATCGGCGAAATCGACGGGCAGGTCAAGTTTCGGATTTTTCCCATGAGGGGCGAAGAGTTGCGTTGCAGTCGCCGCAGCGATGAGACTGGTGTCGAGGCCGAGGACCACGTCGGCATCAGAAGCCGATCCTTCCAGCTGGATGCGGGCGAGGAGGGCCGCGCCGTCACCTGCGGGGACGAATTGCAGGTCGCAGGCGCAGGTCGCCTCGAAAGCCTTTTCCACCGCAGGGCCGGGGCCCCATTCCGAGACGAAGCTGTCGTAGGTCAGGACAGTCAGAACGGGAGTTTGAGCCAGCGCAGGGGTTGCGATGGTCAGAAGGCCCGCAGCAAGGAGCTGTTTTAGCATGTCTTTCTCCATGATGCGACGGATTGGTCGGGGATGGAGAAACCCATACACCTTCCCTCCGCCGGTATGATCCGGTTCAGGTTCGACGGGTTCGCTTGCGCATCTCAGCCTTGTGACAGGCACCCCGAGGCAGAGCCAAGCTTAGGCGAATGCGGGCCGGGTGCAAGAGGGGGCGGGCAAGGACGAGGGCGCACGGTGACAGGGCGGCGGGCGTGGGATTAACCCATTGAACAGGAACAGAAGTCCTGGCCTGATTTCTGTCCGGACCCGGTGTGGAATCCGAATGGCTGTCGTCTGCGCGGGCGCGGGGTTAACCACCTTTGGGAGACAGGCGCGAATCGGTTGTGGAGTGACCTTCGGCAAGCGTCGCCCCCCAACCCATCCCTCCGCCACAGAGGGGGGAAGGAGGCGCCTGTGGCAGCGGTGGTCTGTTGTGCCGGATGGCGGTGCTTCTGGAACGGTTGCGAACATGAGCGCCTGCGGCGCAAGCCTGTTGTCTCGCCTCTGGCGCGGGGCGCCAACCGGCTCGGGCGCATTGCCTCCGGCGGGAGTATTTGGAAAATGGGCAAGGGTCGAAGGGCAGTGGCTATTCGCGGCGCAGGTAAAGGGTGCCGTTCGGTTCGCCTTTGCTGTCTTCGGTGAAGCCGATGTCGGCGAGAGCGGCCGTCAGCTTTGTCCGGGCGGCGGTGATTTCCGAGGGGTCGAGGAAGGGGACCAGGATCCGACGGATGCCGGTCAGGGTGTCCGCTGTGAAGGCTTCGGCGGGGAGGAGGGGCCCGGAGAGGCGGATCGCCTCGGGCTGCGTATCGGCGAGGAGCCTGTGCAGTCCCGACCAGATGCCGTCGGGGTTGAGGGTGGCCTGCGACCAGCCGAGGCCGACGGGGTCGGCGAAGTTCAGCGCCGCGATGCGGCGGGACATCAGGAGGAGCGAGGGGCGTTCGTCGTGGATGGTGACTTGCAGCTCTGGCACGGCGGCCTTGGCGCGGAGGGCGACGAAGCCGATGCCGCAATCGAGGTCGAGAAGCCGAGTGCAGCCGGAAAGGAAGCCGACGATATTGCGGGCGTGGCGGCGGTCGAACTTGCCGGACTCCAGGACTTCGAGGCTGGCGGCGGTGAACACACGGGGGTCAAGCGGGATTTTGAGGCTCTGGTTTTCGACCAGTTCCAAGGGGATGTCGGCGGCAAGGTCGGCGGAGCCGGAGATGTAAGGTGAGGCAAAGGGCGAGCCCCAGCCGGGCGGGGGCGGGGTACGGCGGTCTTCCTTCGGCTGGGCGTTGCGGCGTTGTTCCAGTTTGGTCTGGACCGCCTTCACCGCCTCGGGGTCGCGCGCCTTGGGCGGTTTGGCAGTGACCTGGGTGATCGGGACGTTGGAGGCGGCGATCAGGTTCCGGACATAGGCCTGATATTCGGGGGACTGCTGGTATTCGGCAAGCCGTGCCTCGGCCCGGGCATGTGCGGCGTCGTGGAGGCGGCGGACTTCGGAGTCCTGCAGCAGTTCGGTCATGATTTCTGCGCGCCGGTCCCGGTGGCGCGAGATGCGGGTGTCTTCGACTTCGTTGCGATCCTGCAGCGACCAGTAGTCGGAATTGTACTTGTCCTTCTTCAGGTTGGCGTTGCCGCGGAACTTGCGCAAGGAGTAGGCGTCCATCGACTTGATGGCGTAGTGGTTGATCTGCGCCCAGTCGTAGCCCACCGTCCGGCGGATCGAACGCCAGCCGCGGAACTTGAACCAGTCCTCCAGCGGGCGACCGGAGCCGTTCACCCAGAGGATGCTGTCAGGATAGTCGGTGTCCTTGTGCTGCGACTTGATGATCGGGCGGTGCATGCCGAGGCGCAGGTATTTCGGGTCGAACTTGAGCATGGTCTTGGTGCCCCAGCCCTTGTTCCAGAACTCCGGTGCGGCGCGGGTGAACTGGTCCGTGATGGGTGCGCGGGACCAGTCGCGGATGCCGGACGACCCGAAGATGCGCCAGGTCAGGACCATGGCCGAGGCGTTCATCGCGTTCAGGTCCGCGACCATGCCGTCCAAGGTGCCGGAGGGATGGTTGATGCAGAGGAATTCGTCCGCGTCCAGCACCAGAAGCCAGTCGGAGGTGATGATGAGGTCTTCACCCACAGCGGATTTCAGCATCGAGGGGTGGGGTTTCATGCCCTCGGGGATCACGTTTTCGCGGTGGTGGACGCCGATGTCCATCGCCTCCAGCCGCTTGAGGAGCCGGTCGGTGCCGTCGGAGCAGTCGTTGGTGTAGACCATCAGCTCGGTGAAGCCGACGGCGAGGTGGTGGGCAACCCATTCCACGACGGTCGGACCTTCGTCCTTCATGGTGGAAAGCGCCACCAGCGACCCGTGCGGGCTGGTCTGGCGGGTCAGGCTCATTCTTCCAGCGCGGCGGTGGGGTCGATGTCGAGCTTTTCGCACATCCGGGCGATGTAGCTGCCCTTCAGCGGCGGATTCTTGCGCCACCAGGGGCGGGCGGCGTTGGTGTAGATGTGGACTGACAGGGTGGCGTCGGTGAAGTGGCCTTCGACGGAGGAATGGGGGTCGTAGAACACGTCGTTCAGCTGGAACGGGACCGGATACAGCGTGTCGGCCCCCATCGCCTTGTCGATATCGCCGGTCACGCCCGCGAAATGGGTGAAGGCCTGCGGGCCGAAGGCGGTGCGTTCGGTCTGGTAGATGCGGACGGGCTTGGGAAGCGCGGGGTCAAGCCTGTCCATCTTGCGGCGCTGCTTGTTGCCCCACCAGGCCGGGTAGTCGGGCAGGTTGTCGTAGTAGTCGAGCAGGCTTTCGATCAGGCGGCCCGTGCGGGGCATCGCGACCACGCCGCAGTTCAGCGCCCCTCGCATGCCGTGGCCGGCGTAGATGTGGTCCTGGGTTTCGGGGAAGGGGCGATGGCAATAGGCGTCGCAGTCGATCCAGATCGCGCCGGTCTTCTGGATCATCTTGTAGCGGAAGACGTTCGACAGGAACGAGGCCGAGGTTTCCGCCACGATGGCGCGGTCGATGTCCATGATCTCGGTCGCGGGGCGGATCTCGACGCCTTTGGGCACGTTGCGCACGGTGTCGGTGCAGTAGAGCCTGACCGGATGCCCCATCACCAGATGCGACTTCAGGCACAGCTGGTTCACGTAATGCAGGCTTTCGCCGATCCAGAGCGAGGCGACGGGGCGGCGGTTCAGGTCCATGGGGCGTCCTTTGGGCGGTCGGAAGACGAGATCAGAAGACTGAAGCGAAACGGTCGGGCAGGCGGAAGAGCGACTTGCTGCGGCCGCCGCCGAAGAAGGTGATCTTGCCGTCGTGCAGGTGCTGCTGTTCGTCCACCATGCGTTTGCGGAACTCGGGCAGTTCGGCGTCCTCGCGGACGGCCACGCCCTTGGATAGTGCAAGAAAGGTTTCCAGGTCCTTGCCCCAGGCCTTGCCGACGTCTTTCAGGTCGCGGTTCCCGGCCATGGTGGCGCGCATGCCCTTGCGACCGGCCAGGCGTTCCGTGACCATGTCATGGTCGAAGAACCGCAGGTGGACCAGGTAGAGATGCGGGTCAAGCACCCGGGGCTGGTGGCTGTTGGCATGCCCGCCGATGGTGAAGCCGGTTTCCTTGCGCAAGACGCAGGGCTTGGCGTAGTTCGCATTGGCCCGGAACACCCGGCGGCGGGAGAGGATGGGGGCGTCATCCGACAGGGGCTCGGGTTCGGCTTCGGGGTTGTGGATCAGCTCGATCCCGAAAGGACACAGCGAGGCAGGGGCGGTCTTGCTGTTGGAATAGCGGCCCAGGTAAGTCACGAGGTCAGGGGCGACGGCGGGATCTACGATCACCACCTCGTCCACGTCGCCGACGATGAACCAGTTGTAGTAGCGCATCATCCCGGCGGAGAATTGCGAGATGAAGGACCAGCGGCGACGGTCCATCCGGAACATCGTCGGGTCGCGCGGCAGGGTGATCACGTTGGCGCCTTCACAGATCCGGTCATGTTCGGGGTCGCCGCCGTGGGACAGCACATAAAGGTGCTCACGCCCGAACTGTCGGCTGTAGTAGTCGACCCAGCGCCGCAGGAAGTAATGGTCCTTGTAGGCCATGGTCATCGCCCCCGCCGGCCTTTTCGTCGGATCCAGAGCGGCAAGTCCAGTCGGTGCGGGGGGTTCGGACATCGGGCCATCCTTGGGCTGCGGCGCGGACGGTATCACGCGGATTCGCGCGGATTCAAGCCGGACCGGGTCGGGGCGGGCCGGCGGCCATTCCCGCAAGGCCGCCGCGGGGGCGCTTGGCCTTGCCGGCTGCCGGGAGGAAACTTCAGGAAGGGCAGGTCCTCTGCCACCGGCCCTTCCGGCCGAGGCGGAAGACGGTCGTCGGATTGTGATCAAACCGCAACGCGACTGTCGTGAAGGCAGGCCATGCTCTGCCGCGACAGCCTGCATCGGAAAAAGAGACCATGGCCACACTTCCGACCCTTGGTGCCGCGTTGGACCGCGACAGCTTGCGCCAACACATCGACTGGCTGCGCGAAGCCCCGCGCGATCTGGAATTGCAGCATTTCGTCGACGCAGAGACCCTGGACGGCGATTGGTCCGGCCTGGCGGACGAGGTCAAGAGGCTGCTGGACGGTCATCAGGGCCGTCGAGGCATCCATGGGCCCTTCTGGGGCTTCTCGATCGCTTCCTACGACCCCGAGGTGCGTCGCATCGTCGCCCGCCGGATGGATCAGGCGCTGGATGTCTGCGCGGCGGTCCACGGCTCGCATGTGGTGATCCATTCACCGTTCACGACCTGGGGCTACAATCATCGCGGCCTTTACCCCAAAGACACCGACCGGATGCTGTCCGCCGCGCGGGACGCGCTTGGGGCCGCGCTGACGCGGGCCGAGGACATCGGCGTGACCTTTGTCCTGGAGAACATCGAGGATGTCGAACCCGCCGACCGCGCGATGCTGTGCGAGGCGCTGGGCTGGCAGGCGCTGGAACTGTCTGTCGACACCGGGCATGCGCAGTATGCCCATGTCTCGACCGGGGCACCGCCGGTGGATTTCTTCATCCGGGCGGCCGGATCGCGGCTTGGCCACATCCACCTTCAGGACGCGGATGGCTTTGCCGACCGGCATTGGCAGATCGGGCACGGCACGATCCTCTGGCCGGCGGTCTTTTCGGCCATTGCCCAGACCGGAGCCAGACCGCGCCTGATCCTGGAGTTGCGCGACAAGGCGGGTGTCCTGCCGTCGGCGCATTATCTGCGGTCGCTGGGCATCGCCGAATGACCGCGTCGAACGTCGTCGTCTTGTCGACCTGCACCTTGGCCCGAGGGGCATCCCGGTGAACGGGCCGACCACCGGCGCGCGCCTTTCCAAGGCGGTAGCGGTCATCTTGCCCGATCATGCGGCGGCGGCCTTTGCGCTTGCGGCAGGGACTCTGCCCGGCCGGGGCGGGATCGCCCGGAGATCGTCCTTCGGCACCACCCGAAGGCTCGTCAGGTCACGGCGGGCCATGTCCGGCTGACCGCTGCGGCGGTCGGGCGCGGCATTCCAGAGACCACGCTGGCGGGGTCGCGCCATTCGGTCCGGCCAGGGGGCGGCTGGAATGGCCATCTGCGTCGGCCCGTTTCCGGGACCAGGGCGCACGCCGTCTGACAGCGGCACGGGGCCTGTCCCACCGGGACCGGTCAGGGCTTTTCCATCGACCTGTCTCGCCGGGCGTCGTTCGGCGGGGAAGGCGGCATTGGTATAAGCAAATGAATATAAACAATTATTTCAAGAACTGTCGCGTATCCGTCATCGAATCCGCGCATAAGGACGCCGTGCTGGACCACCAGCAGCCCATCCATACGGAGACAGGGAAGATGACCCAGAAACTTGCGACCGCCGCGCTGGTGCTTGCCGCCAGTGTCGGCTCGGCCTCGGCCGAAAAGATCAAGTTCGAATACTGGTATGGCCTGACCGGCGACCTTGGCGCCGTCGTCGCCGAGACCTGCAACCGTTTCAATGCGAGCCAGGACCAGTATGAAGCTGTCTGCGTCGGTCAGGACGGCTATGAGAAGGCGGTGCAGAACACCATCGCCGCCTTCCGCGCGGGCAAGCAACCGACGATCCTGCAGGCCTTCGACGCGGGCACCGCCGATCTGATGCTGTCGGGAGAGTTCTACCCGGTCACGAAGCTGATGGCCGATACCGGCGTCAAGATCGACTGGGCCGACTATTTCCCCGGCATCGCCAATTACTATTCGTCGAAGTCGGGCGAGTTCTTCTCGATGCCCTGGAACTCCTCGACCCCGGTCTACTATTTCAACAAGGACCAGTTCGCAAAGGCCGGGATCACCGAAGCCCCGATCACCTGGGAAGGACTGGAAGCGGTCCTTGTCAAGCTGAAGGCCTCGGGCCAGGGCTGCGGGCTGGCCTATGCGCCCTCGTCGTGGATCGACCTCGAGCAGTTCTCGATGGCGAACAATGTCCCGGTCGCGTCGAACAACAACGGGTATGACGGGCTGGACACCACGCTTCTGTTCAACACCACCCTGCACGTCAAGCACATGCAGAACATGCAGCGCTGGATCACCGAAGGCTTGGCCAAGCTGCGGACCCAGGCCTCGGGCAAGACGGCGCGCGACAGCTTTTTGGAAGGCGAATGTTCGGTGTTCTTCTCGTCGATCGCCGACCACAACACGATCAGCAAGCTGAAACCGACCTTCGCCTGGGATGTGCAGATCATCCCGACCTACGAAGGCGTCGAGCGCAAGAACACCGTCGTCGGTGGCGCGTCGCTTTGGGTGCTGTCGGGCAAGACCGACGACGAATACAAGGCCGCGGCCTCGTATCTTGCCTTCCTGGCGACCAAGCCGGAACAGCAGTTCCTGCTGGAGAACTCAGGCTACATCCCGGTGACCAAGTCGACCTACGCGGCGCTCAAGGCCGAGGGCTTCTATTCCAAAGAGCCATACATCAACCGCGACATCGCGATGAAGTCGCTGACCTGGACCGAACCGACCGCGCTGACGCGCGGCATCCGTCTGGGAAACTTCATCCAGATCCGCGCCGAGTGGCAGGCCGAGGTGGAAGCGGCGCTTGCCGGACAGAAGACGATGCAAGAGGCGCTGGACACCGCGGTTGCCCGTGGCAACGAGCTGCTGGCGCGCTTTGCCCAGACCTATCCGGGCAAATCCTTCCCCTGACACGCCAACGGGACGCGGCCCTCGGTTGCGTCCCGCCCTTTTTCCGGGGGTCCCATGCGCCGCGCCTGTTTCAAGTTCAGCTGGATCGCCGCTGCTTTGCTGGCGCCGCAACTGCTGATCATCTTCGTCTTCTTCTACTGGCCTTCGGCACAGGCCCTGTACTGGGCCTTCACCCTGGAACAACCCTGGGGCGGCGGCAACACCTGGGTCGGTCTCGAGAATTTCAGGAAAGTTCTGTCCGATCCGTATTACTGGAGCTCGGTCAGGGTGTCGGTGATCTATGCGCTGGCGACGACGGTTCTGGCGATGTCGATGGCACTGACGCTTGCGGTCTTCGTCGACCGCCAGCTTGCCGGCTATCGCGCCTACCGAGTGGCGATCATCTGGCCCTACGCGGTGGCGGCGCCTGCCGTCGGGCTGGCGTTCCAGTTCGTCTTCAACCCCGGCGCGGGCATTTTCAGCTATATAAATGCCGTCGCGCCCGGCTGGTGGGATCTGTCAAGATACCCCTGGCAGGCCGTCACCGCCATCGTCATCGCCGGCGCCTGGAAGCAGGTGGCCTACAGTTTCATCTTCTTCCTTGCCGCGCTGCAATCCATTCCCCGCAGCCTGACCGAGGCGGCGGCGATGGACGGAGCGCGCCCCTTGCGCCGGGTGCTGGACCTGCAACTGCCGCTGCTGACGCCGACCTTCTTCTTCCTTCTGGTGATCAACATCACCGACAGCTTCACCGACAGCTTCGGCATCGTTGACACCCTGACCGGAGGCGGGCCGTTCCGGGCGACCGACCTCATGGTCTACAGGATCTATGCTGACGGCTTCCGCGGCTTTGACTATTCCGGGGCTGCCGCCCAGTCCATCATCCTGATGCTTCTCGTCATGGCGCTGACCTTCGTGCAGTTCCGCTATGTCGAGCGGCGCGTCCATTACACCTGAGGGGCGCCATGATCGAACGCACACCGGTCCTGAACCTTGCGACCCATGCCATTCTGGTGTTCGGACTGGTCCTGATCCTGGTGCCGATCTGGCTGGCATTCGTCGCGGCGACGCTGACGCTGCAAGAGGTGAACAGCGCGCCGGTCGAGGTCTGGCCCGGGGACCAGTTGCTGGTGAACCTGCGTGAGGCCTGGGCGCAATCCGCCTTCGGGCAGAAGTTCGTGAACACCCTGATCGTCGCCACCGGGGTGGTGCTTGGCAAGATCACCCTGGCCTGCATCACCGCCTTCGCGCTGGTGTTCTTCAACTTCCGGGGCCGGATGGTGATCTTCTGGATGATCTTCATCACGCTGATGCTGCCGCTGGAAGTGCGGATCGTGCCGACCTATGCCGTCGCCGCCAACGCCCTGATGCCATTTCAGGCAATCCTCGACGCGACCGGACTGTCCTGGCTGATCACCACCCTGTCCGGGATCGAGGTGGCGCTGGAATGGAACCTGCTGAACTCCTACACCGGGCTGATCCTGCCGCTGGTTGCCACTGCCACCGGCACCTTCCTGTACCGCCAGTTCTTCCTGACGATCCCGGACGAGCTGGTCGAGGCTGCGCGGATGGATGGTGCAGGCCCGTTGCGGTTCTTGTGGGACGTGCTGATTCCGCTGTCGAAAACCAACATCGCGGCGCTGGCGACGATCATGTTCGTCTATGCCTGGAACCAGTATCTCTGGCCGCTCCTGGTCATCACCGACCGGGCCAACTACGGGATGGTCGTGGTCCAGCTTTCCGACCTCGTGCCGGACCAGCTGACCACCGGCGGCGGCACGCCGACCTGGCAGCTTGCCATGGCAGCGACGCTGGTCGTGATGCTGCCGCCGATCCTGATCGTCATCCTCATGCAGCGCTGGTTCGTGCGCGGCCTGATCAACACCGACAAGTGAGGCATCCAGTGGCCGAGATCAACATCCGCGCCGTCACCAAGACCTTCGGCAAGACCACGATCATGGAGGGTGTCACCCTCGACATCCGCAATGGCGAATTCGTCGTGATCCTCGGTCCGTCCGGCTGCGGCAAGTCAACGCTGCTGCGCCTGATCGCGGGGCTGGAGGAAATCACGGCGGGCGAGATCGCGATCGGAGGCGAAGTCGTGAACCGGCTGGAACCGCGTGAGCGCGGTTGCGCGATGGTGTTCCAGAACTATGCGCTTTATCCGCACATGACGGTGGCCGAGAACATCGGCTACGCGCTGAAGGTGGCCGGAGTCCCAAGGGCCGAACGCACGGCGCGGGTGGCCGAGACGGCGAAATCCGTCGGCCTTGGCGACTTGCTTGACCGCAAGCCGGGTCAGTTGTCGGGCGGCCAGCGCCAGCGCGTCGCCATGGCCCGCGCCATCATCCGCTCGCCCAGGGTCTTTCTGTTCGACGAGCCCTTGTCGAACCTCGACGCCAAGCTGCGCGTCCAGATGCGCCACGAGATCCGCCGGATCCACAACCAGATCAAGGCGACCTCGGTCTTTGTCACCCATGACCAGCACGAGGGCATGACACTGGCCGACCGGCTGGTGGTGATGAACCGGGGCTCGATCGAACAGGTCGGCACGCCAAGCGAAATCTACGACCGCCCGGCCAGCACCTATGTCGCGGGTTTCATCGGCAGCCCGGCGATGAACCTGCTTCCCGGGCAGCTTGTCGCGGCTCGTCGGGGGGTGATGCTGGAAGACGGCACGCTCTTGCCCTTGCCCGGCGGTGAAGGGCTGCGCGACGGCCTGATGGTGCAGGTCGGCATCCGGCCCGAACATGCCCGGATGGTGTCGCCGGGCCGGGGCCGGTTCGACGCCCGCATCGACATGATCGAAGAGCTGGGCGCCGCGCGACTGTGCAACCTCGTGTTCGAGGACATCCCCTTCAGCCTGCTGACCGATGCCCGTCCCGCCCTTGCGCCCGGTGCCGTGGTTGGCGTCGGCTTCGGTCCCGGGCAGACCCATCTTTTCGATGCCGGGACCGGTGCCCGGATCGAAACCGGGGCAGGGGTTTCGCAGACGGACCGCAACCCCGCCCGGCTGCGCGGCGCGGTCTGACCCGGATCCTCCGGGGTGTGTCCGCCTGGCGTTCCGCCGGATTTGCCCGCGGCCGCGTAACAAAAGCATGACCCTTCCGTCGCCGAACTGTCACGCGGATGCCCTAGACCGGACGCAACCGAAACCCCAAGTCCGGACCCCTGCCATGAACACATTGCTGACCTCGGGCCTTTTCGCCCTTAGCCTGATCGCCGCAGCCCCGGTTGCCGCCCAGGAGACCATCCGCTTTGCCGTCACCGACATCGACGGGATGGAGGCGCTGCAGCGCGAGATGGGACCGTTCAAGGAGGCGTTCGAGGCCGCCTCTGGCCTGAAGGTCGAGTTCTTCCCGGTCTCGGGCCGCACCGTGGCAGTCGAAGCGATGGCCGCCGACCAGGTCGACTTCGTGCTGACCGGTCCGGCGGAATATGTCGTGTTCAAGGCCCGGCTCGACGTCCAGCCGGTGGTGACCTGGGTGCGTCCCGACTATTACTCGACGGTCGTCGTTCTTGACGCAAGCCCGATCAAGTCGGCGGCCGATCTGAAGGGCCAGAAGATCTCGTTCGGCGAAATCGGCTCGACCTCGCAGCATCTGGGTCCGGTCGATCTGCTGACCAAGGCCGGCCTGACCTATGCCGTCGATTATGAACCGGTGTTCCTGAACCGCAACGTCGCGGTCGAGGCGCTGATCAAGGGCGAGATCGCGGGGATCGGCCTGAACCGCACCCATATCGACAGCATCACCAAGAAATTCCCGGACCAGAAGTTCCGTGTCCTGGTGCAGGGCGAACAACTGCCGGACGACATCCTGCTGGCTTCGGCCAAGGTCAAACCCGAGGTGGTGGACGCCGTGCGCAAGACCTTCGCCGAAAAGGGGGACGCCTTGCTGGCGGCTCTCACCTCGGTCGAGGAAAACGCGAAATACATCGGCGGCAAGTTCAATCCGGCGGTGACGGATGCCGACTACGATGTGGTGCGCGAGATGTACAGGAACATCGGCATCACCGAGTTCACCCGCTTCGTCGGCGAGTGAACCGGCGATGAATGCGCCGCTGTCTCCGCGCGCGCTGGCCGGTTCTGCGCTTGCCGAGCCGGTCCTTGCCGTTGCGGGCCTGGCAAAGGACTTTCCCGGCCGCAAGGTGCTGGGCGGTCTGGACTTTGCCCTGGCACCCGGCCAGGCGACGGCCCTGATCGGGGCCAACGGATCGGGCAAGTCCACGCTTCTGCGCTGTCTGGTGCGCCTGATCGAGCCTTCGGCGGGCGAGATAAGGATGCTGGGGCGTGACGTGCGCGCCCTGCCGCCCCGCCTGCTGCGTCGCTTTCGGGCCGAGGTCGGCATCGTCTGGCAGCGCCACAACCTTGTCCCGCGGCTGTCGGCCCTGTCGAACGTGATCCATGGCGTTCAGGCGCGGATGTCCGGCCCCCGCGTCTGGGTGCAGTCGCTTGCCCCGGCTGCCGTGCGGGACGAGGCGATGGAGTGTCTGGTCCGCGTGGGCCTTGCCGACCGGGCGCTGGTGCGGGTCGACAGCCTGTCGGGCGGCCAGCAACAGCGCGTCGCGATCGCACGCATGCTGATGCAGCGCCCGGCCTTCATCCTGGCCGACGAACCCGACGCGAGCCTTGATCCCCAGACCGGCGAAGAGGTCATGTCGCTGCTTCTGGGCCTGGTGCGGCAAGAGGGTCTCTCGCTGCTGGTGATCTCGCACCGGCTGGAACACACGCTGCGCTTTTCCGACCGGATCCTGGGGCTGGCCGATGGCCAGATCGCGCTGGACCTGGCCACCCGGGACGCAAACGCCGCAAGCCTGCGGCAGTTCTTCGACCACGCGGACGCCGCATGACCATGCTGGCCCCCTCGCGTTTCGAGCGTCGCGGCCTGATCGAATACGCCGCGCTCCTGGGCCTTCTTGCGCTGGTCGTCACCTCGCTTGCGGCCACCGCCCCGGCCCCCGACAAGCTCGGCAGCGGCATCGCGCGGCTGTTTGCACCTTCGGGCCTGCTGACGCAGATGGTGCCGCCGGACTTCACCCGCATCGTGCCGATCGGCTGGAAACTTCTGGAGACGCTGCAGATGGCCGTGGCAGGCAGCTTCCTCGGGCTGATCCTGGCGCTGCCCTTCGCCATTCTTGCCACCGACCGGCTGTCGCCGCATCCCCTGGTCCGGCACGTGGCCCGCGCCCTGATCGCGCTGTTCAGAACGGTGCCGGACCTTGTCTGGGCCATCGTGTTCATCATCATCGTCGGCCTTGGCCCTGCCGCCGGGGTCATGGCGATCATGATCGACAAGATCGGCTTCGCCGGTCGCTTCTTCGCCGAGGCGATGGAGGAAACCGACCCCGGTCCGCAGGATGCGCTGCGCGCCATCGGGGCCAGCCGCCTGGGGCTGATCGGGTCCGCCGTGATCCCGGCCTGCCTGCCGTCGTTCATCGCCACATCGCTGTTCGCCCTGGAGAAATCCGTCCGCGGGTCGGCTGCCCTGGGGCTTGTCGGTGCCGGTGGCATCGGCGTGGACCTCAAGGTCGCCTTCGACCTGTTCAACTATGACGAGGCGCTTGCGATCATCCTGATGATGCTGGCGCTGGTCATCGCGGTCGAGCAGGGATCAGGATGGATCCGAAGGAAGCTCATATGATCATCCTGTCGACCACAGACACCGCGCACCGCTACTGGAATGCCGAATGGAGAAAGGCCGGTGCCGGCTCGCCCTGGGCCATGCCGGAACCCTGGGCCGTGGACCATGCCGGCACCTTGCCGGACGGCTCGCGCATCCTGGACCTCGGTGCCGGGCTGGGGCGCCACGCGCTTGTCTTCGCCGAGCTTGGTCACCGGGTCACCGCGCTTGACGCTGCCGAGGCCTCGACCGCCGCCGTCGCCGCAGCCGCCTTCGCCAGAAGCCTGACGGTCGAGACCGTTCAGGCCCCGATGACCGATCTGCCGTTCGAGACCGCAAGTTTCGATCATGTGCTTGCCTGGAACGTCATCTACCACGGCGACGAGGCCATCGTCCGCCGCGCCTTGACCGAGGTGGCCCGGGTGCTGCGTCCCGGCGGCAGCTTCATGGCCACCATGCTTTCGGCCCGCAGGCTGCCCGTCGAGCAGGCCAGGGCCAGGGGCCGCGAGATCAGCCGCAACACCTGGGTCTTCGAGGGTCCGGGCGACAAGGCCCATCCGCATTACTTCTGCACTGCCCCGGACCTCTTGTCGCTGCTCTGGGGCTTTGAGGTCTTCACCCTGTTCGACCGGCCCCATGAGAGCCCCGGCTCCTGGCACTGGCATCTCTTGGCCGAGCGTCTGGCATGAGCGCCGAGCTGATCGAGGGCGCCCGGGTCATCCTTGAGGGCCGGATCGAGACTGCCTCGGTGCGGATCGAGGCTGGCCGGATCACCGGCATCGACGGGGCGCGCGACGGGGCGGCGGTGGTTCCGGCGCGGGGCCGTCTGCTGGCTCCGGCCTTCGTCGACGTGCATGGCGATGCCTTCGAGCGCCAGATCATGCCCCGCCCCGGCGTCGTGATCCCGGTCGACGCAGCCCTTCTGGACACCGACCGGCAACTGACCGCCAACGGGATCGCAACCGCCTTCCACGCCCTTACCCTGTCGTGGGAACCCGGCCTGCGCAGCGTCGAGACCGGCTGGCAGATCGTCCGCGCGCTGGACGTCCTGCGCCCGCGCCTGACCGCCGACACCCGCCTGCAACTGCGCTGGGAGACCTTCTGCCACGAGGCGGAACCCCTGATCGCGCATGTTCTGGCCGGTCAGGATCGCCCGTCGCTTGCGTTCAACGACCACACCACCTCGATGCTGCTGCACTATGACATTCCGGTGCAGGACCGCCCGTTCGACCAGGTAAACCCTTATCCCGTCACGCCGTTCGACGACCCGCGCTTTCTGAGGAAGATGCAGGATCAGGCGCGCCGGGCGCAGGTGACGGCCGGGGATTATGCCGACCTGATCCGCAAGATCTGGGATCGGCGCGCGGATGTTCCGGCCAACGTCGAACGCATCGCAGCCCAAGCGCGGATGTCCGATGTGCCAATGCTGAGCCATGATGACAGCCAAAGCGAGACGCGCGCCTATTACCGGGCGCTTGGCGCGCGCGTGGCCGAGTTTCCCATGCATGAACGGGTCTTTCTGGCCGCACGGGATGCCGGCGACAGGATCGTGCTTGGCGCTCCGAACGCCATGCGCGGCGGCAGCCACCTCGGCAGCCCGGGGGCGGCCGAGATGATCGCCCGGGGTCTGTGCGACATCCTGGCCTCCGACTACTTCTACCCGGCGATGCTGGGGGCGATGGCGCGGCTGAGCGCGGACCGTGTGGCACCTCTGCCCGAGCTATGGAACCTGGTCGCGCGGAACCCGGCCGAGGCCATGGGCCTGGCCGACCGCGGCCGCATCGCCGCGGGCCTGCGGGCGGATCTTGTCCTGCTGGACTGGCCCGAAGGTCACGCTCCCGTGGCGCTGCGCACTTGGGTCGCCGGGCGCGGCGGGTATGCCGCGCTGCGGCGGCATCCGGTGCCGCAGCCTGCCGAACCCGCGCTCTGACCTTGCCGCGGCGCGGTCACAGCGGCACTGTCACACAAGGTTCACCGCAGCGTTGACCGCGCGTCACAGAGAACCGGTAGCACGCCCTGACAGGAAATCCGGGGGCCGCTGATGCTGGAAGTCAAAGCCGTGACGCGGATGTTCGGCCGGAAGGCTGCCGTCGACGACGTCAGCTTTGCCGTCGACGGCCCTGCCTTCGTCGGAATCATCGGTCGGTCCGGCGCCGGCAAATCCACCTTCCTGCGCATGATGAACCGCCTGCTGGACGCGACCTCCGGCGAGATCCGGGTCGATGGCAGGGACGTGCTTGGCCTGACGGGTGCCGCGGCGCGGGCCTGGCAGTCGCACTGCGCGATGATCTTCCAGCAGTTCAACCTGGTGCCGCGGATGGATGTCGCCTCGAACGTCCTGCACGGCATCCTGAACCGCCGCTCCACCCTGCAGACGATGTTCAACCTCTGGCCGCGCGCCGACATCCTGAAGGCGCTGGACATCCTTGACCGGCTCGGCATCGCCGAACAGGCGTCGAAGCGCGCCGAAGCCCTGTCGGGCGGCCAGCAGCAGCGCGTCGCGATCGCCCGGGCGCTGATGCAGGATCCCAGGATCATCCTGGCCGACGAACCGATCGCCTCGCTCGACCCGATGAATGCGCAGGTCGTGATGGACACGCTGAAGCGCATCAACGTCGAAGACGGGCGGATGGTCATCGCCAACCTCCACACGCTGGACACCGCGCGCCGCTACTGCGACCGCGTGATCGGCATGCGCGACGGCCGCATCGTCTTTGACGGCACGCCCGACCAGCTGTCCACCGGCGTCGCGCGCGAGATCTACGGCGCCGACGACAGATTCAACGAAGCTGCCACATCGACCTCGATCACCGGCGACGCGAAGGCAGACCGCACCTACGCGGACCTGATGCTGTCATAGCCCCACCGTTCGACCCCGGCCCCGGATTCGGGGCCCCAACACATGGAGAGACCATGCAGAAGCTGCTGACTGCAACCGCCCTGACGGCGATCCTCGCCTCCTCGGCCGTCGCCCAGGAAATCAAGGAGCTCAACATCGGCATCCTTGGCGGCGAAAACGCCCAGGACCGGATGACCTCGAACGAGTGCTTTCGCGCCAAGGTCGAAGAAGCCCTTGGCGTTCCGGTCAAGCTTTTCACCCCGGCCGACTATGACGGCGTGATCCAGGGCCTCTTGGGCGGCACGATAGATTATGCCGGTCTGGGTGCTTCGGCCTATGCCAAGATCTACCTGACCAACCCGGAAGCCGTGGACGTGCAACTGACCACCCAGAACGTGGACGGCACCACCGGCTACTATTCGATCGGGTTCGCCCGCAAGGACAGCGGAATCACGTCGATGGACGACGCAAAGGGCAAGTCCTTTGCCTTCGCCGACCCGAACTCGACCTCGGGTTACCTGGTGCCTGCTGCCGAACTGTCGGCAACCTATGGCAAGCTGGAAGACTATTTCTCCGAGGTCAAGATGTCGGGCGGGCATGAACAGACGATCGTCGGCGTGGCCAAGGGCGATTTCGACGCGGGCGTTGCCTGGGCTGACGGCCTTGGCAACTGGGAAGACGGCTTCACCAACGGCGCGTTCCGCAAGGCCGCCGACGCGGGCCTTGTCGACATGAACGAAATCACCGAGATCTGGCGCTCGAAGCTGATCCCGAACGGTCCTTACGTTATCCGCCGCTCGCTGCCGCAGGACGTGAAGGACAAGATGTTCGCCCTGGTCGACACCATGTGGCAGACCGATCCTGCATGCGCCTACGCGCTGGCCGCCGGCGAAGCCAAGGATTTCGTGCCGGTCAAGCACGAGGACTATCTCGGCATCGTCGACGCCCGCAAGCTGCAGGAAGGCATGTAAGCCCTCCTCGGGCCGGACCCCGCCGCTCCTCGGGGTCCGGCCTTTTCATATCCGGATGATAGCATGGTCGATGTCGCCTTCGGACCAGAGCAGGGCCAGCGCCCCGATCTGTCGAACACTCGTGAAGCCTATCTCGACATGGTCCGCCGCAAGCGGATGTATGGCGGCATCCTTCTGGTACTGTTCGTCTCGCTCATGGCCTCTGGCTGGTGGCTGGCCGACCGCCGCAATGCCGGCGGCTTCTGGGACGGGCTGCCGCAGACCCTAGACTTCCCGGCCGAGGTGCTGTCGGAAGCCTGGACCAACCGCGCCAATCTTCCCGGTCTGCTGTGGAAATACGTCCCCGCCCTGATCGAGACGCTGAACATCGCCGCAGTGGCCACGCTGCTCGGCGCGCTGGCCGCAATGGCCCTGTCGCTTTTGGCCACGCGCGGCCTGGCGCGCTGGCCCCGGCTGATCCCGGTTTTTCGCCGCTCGATGGATGCGCTGCGGGCGATCCCGGAAATCGTCATCGCGCTGGTCCTCATCTATGTCCTGGGCGGCGGTCCGGTCCCTGCCGTCATCGCCATCGCGCTGCACACCGGCGGCGCGCTGGGCAAGCTTTTCTCTGAAGTGGCGGAAAACGCCGATCTGAAGCCGATCGAGGGCCTCGCCTCGGTCGGTGCCAACTGGTCGCAGCGCATGTGGCTGGGGGTGATCCCGCAGGTGGCACCGAACTGGCTGAGCTATGGATTGCTCCGCTTTGAAATCAACGTGCGGGCCTCGGCAATCCTGGGTTTCGTCGGCGAGGGCGGCATCGGATATGACCTCAAGCTTGCGATGCAATGGGGCCAGGGCCGCTATGACGAGGTGGTGGCGATCTTCCTGCTCTTGTTCCTGACCATCGTCCTGATCGACCGGGTGTCCGACCACTACCGCCACAAGCTGGTGAAAGGGGCCATGCTGTGACCACCGCCGTTTCCCCCGCGCTGACCGATGCCGTCACCCGGTCCTTTGCCCGCAGGACGCGATGGACCTTTGCCATTCCGGCGGCGATCATCGCCTATCTGGCCTATGCCGCGATCAGCTTTGACCTTGCGGGCCTGGCGCAGCGTGCCCGCTTTGACAACGCCGCGATCCTGCTGGGCGATTTCTGGTCCTACAAGACCCATGTCACCCGCGACAACCGCACCGGCCGCCTTGAGGTCGCCATCGAAGGCGAGACCAAGGGCACCTACCCGGACGGCATGTTGCCGGATTGGGTGACAACCTCGGGCACCACGACGACCATCGACCTTGGAGCCGGAAACGTCGTCACCTATGACGACGCCGGCGCCCGCTTTGTCGTTCCCGGCTATGGCACCATCGACATCCGGCCGGTGGATGGAAAGCCGGTGCTGACCGCGCCCGCGCCGATCCCTGACTGGATCTCGGTCGACGAAAACAAGGTCTCGGTCACGACCGATGCCGGGCGGTTCAGCTATGCAAGGTCGAAGGTCGAGACCTTCCGGTATCAGCCGGGATGGGAGCTGTGGTTCTTCACGCTCGACAGCCCGTTCTACGGCAAGTCCTGGGGCCAACTGCTGGCACTGGCCACCACGGGCGACCGGATCGACCCGGCCCGATCCAACCTTGGCTACATGGTGTCGGAGTTCTGGACCAACAAGATGTGGCGGCATGGCGATGTGGTCTGGGCGATCTTCGAGACGGTCCTGATGGCCTTCCTCGGCACGATGACTGCCGCGCTGGTCGCCTTGCCGCTGGGCTTCCTGGCCGCACGGAACTTCATGCCGCTGGGCATCTTCCGCGCCGCAGTGCGCCGGATCTTCGATTTCCTCCGCGGCGTCGACGGGCTGATCTGGACCATCATCCTGTCCCGCGCCTTCGGGCCGGGACCGATGACCGGGGCCATCGCGATTGCGATCACCGACACCGGCAGCTTCGGCAAGATGTTTTCCGAGGCGCTGGAGAACATCGACGAAAAGCAGGTCGAAGGGGTGAAGTCGACCGGCGCGAACAGCCTGCAGCGCGCGCGCTTCGGGGTGATCCCGCAGATCATGCCGGTGCTGTTGGCGCAGGTGCTCTATTACCTGGAATCCAACACCCGCAGCGCCACCGTGATCGGCGCCATCGTCGGCGGCGGTATCGGACTTTTGCTCACGCAAGCCATCATCACCCAGAAGGACTGGGAGGAAGTGGCCTATTACATGGTGCTGATCGTGCTGATGGTCATGCTGATGGACAGCCTCTCGGGCTGGCTGCGGCGCAAGCTGATCAAGGGCGGTTGACATGCCACGGCTTTCCGCGACCGCACCCTTCGTCCATCCCGGCTGCCTGATCGTCAACTCCGGTTTCGGTGCATGGTGCGAAGTCGGCGAAGGCAGTCGGGTGCTGAATTCGACCTTCGAGGATTACGCCTATTGCGACCGGCTGGCGGACATCGCCAATACCACGGTGGGCAAGTTCGCCAACCTCGCGGCGATGACGCGGATCGGGCCGACCGACCACCCGATGGCCAACGCAAGCCTGCATCATTTCCTGTATCGCTCGACGAGCTACTGGGACGACATTCCCGACGATGCCAGGTTCCTGGCCCGCCGTGCCAGCCGCCGCACGGTGATCGGGCCGGACACCTGGCTTGGTCATGGCGTGATCGTGAAACCCGAGGTGACGATCGGTGCCGGCGCGGTGATCGCCTCGGGCGCGGTCGTGACCAGGGACGTGGCCCCCTACATGATCGTGGCCGGCATCCCGGCACAGCCCTTGCGCCCGCGCTTTGCCCCCGGGATCGCCGACCGGCTGATGGCGCTGGCCTGGTGGGACTGGTCGCATGACCGGCTGCGCGCGGCGTTGGAGGATTTCCGCGCGCTCACGGCCGAGGCGTTCCTGGAACGGTATCAGGGCTGATCGGCAATCGTCAGCGTGACCCTCTCGCCGGCAAACCAGGTGGTGCCCAGTTCCACCGGCAGCCGATCCGGGTCGATGTTCAGCGCGACCGTCCGCATCACGGGCGCATTGGCGCGAATGCCAAGGGCGGCGGCCAGGACCGGGTCGGCAAGCTCTGCCGTCAGCCGGGTCTCGGCGCGGGTGTAGTCGGGCAGTCCCGCCGACGCCAGGGCCGCGGTGATCGACCCGGTCTCGCGGACGGCCGGCAGCAGGTCCGGAAACCGTCCCGCCGGGAACAGCGAGCGGAAGGCGGCGATGGCCTGATCGTCGGCCAGCGAAACCCCCTCGACGACATGCACGGGATCGCCTGGCGCAAGGCCCAGGGCGCGGGCCTCGTCGGCATCGCAGGGCCGGGTCTCGGTCCGGCTGATCCGGCGCGAGGGGGTCTGACCTGCGGCCAGCACGTTCTGCCGGAACCGCACCCGGCGGCCCAGGGGGTAGTCGGTCGGCCGCTGGGTGACGAACACTCCTGCGCCCCGGCGAGAGTGGACGAGACCCCGGTCAGCCAGGGCGGCAAGCGCATGGCGGACCGTATGCCGGTTCACCCCGAAGCGGGCGGCCAGCGCGGCCTCGGTCGGCAGCCTGTCGCCGGGACGATAATGCCCCGCACCGACTTCGGCAGTCAGAGTGGCCGCGATGGCGGACCAGAGGGCTTCTTTGGGCAAGCACTTCTCCTGTCATGAAAAATTCACAACTCTCCGGTTGGCCATGCGCACACGGTCAGGTAATATTTGTATAGTTGTATAGATACCTGGACATCTCCGTCAACCTGTCGAGATCCCGATGACCGACACTTCCCCGCTGACCCGCAAGACCTGGATGGCGACCCTCGCCAAGGCCTCGCCCGCCCGATTGGCCACGCTGTTCCCGAAAGCGCCGCCGCACCGGATCCTGCGCCAGCCGGAGATTGGCGCGCTGATGGTGCGGGGCCGGATGGGGGGCACCGGGGCGGCGTTCAATCTGGGCGAGATGACCGTCACCCGCGCCTCGGTGCAACTGGAGACGGGCGAGGTCGGGCATGCCTGGGTGCAGGGCCGCGACCGGCAGCACGCACTGCGCGCGGCGGCGGTGGATGCGCTGTTGCAGACCGACCGGAAAGCCGACCTGATCGCCGCGGTGCTGCAGCCGCTCGAAGCCGAAGCGAAGGCCGGGCGCGCGGTGCGCGGCGCGAAGGCCGCGGCAACGAAGGTCGATTTCTTCACCCTGATGCGGGGAGAGGACACATGATCGCCGATGCCCTGACTGGCGGCTTCACCGATGCCCCGCTCCAGTCCGCCCGCGCCTTCCGCGAGATCCTCGAGGCCCTGGCAAGGCCCGGCACGATCCGGCAAGTGTCCGGCGCAAGGCCGCCACCCCCCCTGTCAACGGCGGCGGGTGTGGTGCTTCTGGTTCTGGCCGATTCGACCACGGGGGTTCACCTTGCCGGCGCCGCCGACCGACCGGCAGTGCGCGACTGGATCGCCTTTCACCTCGGCGCGCCACTGGTCAGGGCCGAGCAGGCGGATTTCGCGGTCGGCACCTGGACGGCCCTGCACCCCGTCACGCGGTTCCGGATCGGCCGGCCCGACTATCCCGACCGATCGGCCACGCTGATCGTCGAGTGCGACCGGCTGGTGAACCATGGCCCCGCCCTGACCGGTCCCGGGATCGAGACGGCGACCTGGCTGAACCTGCCGGAAACCGCCGCCTTCCGTGCCAACCAGGGCTTGTTTCCGCTAGGGTTCGACACGGTGTTCACTGCCGGAGACAGGCTTTCCGGTCTGCCGAGGACGACCCGAGTGGAGAAGATCTGATGTATGTCGCAGTCAAGGGCGGCGAGCGCGCCATCGACAACGCCCATGCCTGGCTGGCCGAGGAACGGCGCGGCGATCCTGCTGTGCCGGAACTCGGCATCGCCCAGATCCGCGAGCAGATGGCCCTCGCGGTGAACCGGGTGATGGCGGAAGGCTCGCTCTACGACCCCGATCTGGCGGCGCTCGCGATCAAGCAGGCGCGGGGCGATCTGATCGAGGCGGTCTTCCTGATCCGGGCCTATCGCACCACCCTGCCGCGTCTTGCCGCGTCCAACCCGGTCGACACCGGCGCGATGGCGGTGGACCGGCGCATCTCGGCCACGTTCAAGGACCTGCCGGGCGGGCAGGTGCTGGGGCCGACCTTCGACTACACGCACCGCCTGCTGGATTTCACGCTGATGGCCGATGGCGCGCCCCTGACCGACGCGCTGCCCCACACCCCCGTCCCCTCCCCCCGCGGGCGGGACGGACGGGGCGGGGAAACACCCCGCGTGCCGCATGTGATGGGATTTCTCAACCGTGACGGCCTGATCGAGACTGCGCTGCCCGATGACACCCCCCCGCCCGATCTGACCCGCGAACCGCTGGAGTTGCCCGCCGACCGCGCGCTGCGGCTTCAGGCCCTGACCCGGGGCGACGAGGGCTTCGTCCTCTCGCTGGCCTATTCCACCCAGCGCGGCTATGGGCGCACCCACGCCTTCGTCGGCGAATTGCGGATCGGCACCGTTGCGGTCGAGGTGGACATTCCCGAACTGGGCTTCGCGGTCGAGATCGGCGAGATCGAGCTGACCGAATGCGAGACGGTGAACCAGTTCAGGGGCTCCCGGACCGAGCCGCCGCAATTCACCCGCGGTTACGGCCTTGTCATGGGCCAGTCCGAACGCAAGGCCATCGCGATGAGCCTCGTCGACCGCAGCTTGCGCTGGCAGGAACTGGGCGAGGATTTCACCGGCGCGCCGGCGCAGGACGAGGAGTTCGTCCTGATGCACTGCGACAACATCCAGGCCACGGGTTTTCTCGAACATATCAAGCTGCCGCATTACGTCGATTTCCAGGCCGAACTGGAACTGGTCCGCAAGCTGCGGGCCGAAGCGCAGGCGATGCAGGAGGCGGCGGAATGAGCGACGACACGCAGTCCGGGGCCTACACCTTCGCCTACCTGGACGAGCAGACCAAACGGATGATCCGCCGGGCGATCCTGAAGGCGCTGGCGATTCCCGGCTACCAGGTCCCCTTCGCCAGCCGCGAGATGCCGATGCCCTACGGCTGGGGCACCGGCGGGGTGCAGGTGACGGCGGCCTGCCTGACCCCCGAGGACCGGCTGAAGGTCATCGACCAGGGCGCGGACGACACCACCAACGCCGTCTCGATCCGCCGTTTCTTCCAGCGCACCGCCGGCGTCGCCACGACCGAGGCGACGATGGACGCCACCATCATCCAGACCCGCCACCGCATCCCGGAAACGCCGCTGACCGAAGGCCAGATCCTCGTCTACCAGGTCCCGATCCCGGAACCCCTGCGGTTCCTCGAGCCGCGCGAGACCGAGACGCGGAAGATGCACGAGCTGGAGGAATACGGGTTGATGCATGTGAAGCTGTATGAGGACATCGCGCGGCACGGCCAGATCGCGACCTCCTACGCCTATCCGGTCAAGGTCGAGGGCCACTATGTGATGGACCCCTCGCCGATCCCGAAGTTCGACAATCCGAAATTGTCGGGCAACCCGGCGACCCAGTTGTTCGGCGCGGGACGCGAGCAGCGTATCTATGCGCTGCCGCCCTGGACCGATGTCGTCAGCCTCGACTTCGACGACCACCCGTTCGAGACCTCGAAAGCCCCGCATGACTGCGACCTCTGCGGGGCGAAGGACAGCTATCTGGACGAGGTGATCACCGACGACCAGGGCGGGCGGATGTTCGTCTGTTCGGACACGGACTTCTGCGCCGGACGCAGGGCGGAAGGCCACGAAGGACGGTTGGGTGGGGACCAAAAGTCTTCGAAGACTTTTGCAAATTCCTTCGAAGGAATTTGGCCCGCGACAGCGGGTGCGCGATGACGATCATGGACCGGATTGCCACCACGGACGAGCCTCTGCTGCGGGTCGATGGACTGACCAAGCACTACGGCCCCCGCATCGGCTGCGCCGATGTCAGCTTCGACCTCTACCCGGGCGAGGTCTTGGGAATCGTCGGCGAAAGCGGGTCGGGCAAATCGACCCTTCTGTCCTGCCTTGCCGGCCACCAGCACACGGACACGGGCCGGATCGCCTATGACGGGCGGGATGTGCTGGCGATGTCCGAGACCGAACGCCGCCGTCTTGGCCGCACCGACTGGGCCTATGTCCACCAGAACCCGCGCGACGGGCTGCGGATGGGGGTTTCGGCGGGCGGCAATGTGGGCGAGAGGCTGATGGCGGTCGGGGCACGGCATTACGGCGACATCCGCAGCAAGGCGGCGGACTGGCTTGGCCGCGTCGAGATCGCGTCCGACCGGATCGACGACCGGCCCTCGGCCTTTTCGGGCGGGATGCAGCAGCGGTTGCAGATCGCGCGGAACCTGGTGACTTCTCCGCGCCTCGTGTTCATGGACGAACCCACCGGCGGTCTGGATGTCAGCGTGCAGGCCCGCTTGCTGGACCTGTTGCGGGGACTGGTCCGCGACCTTGGTCTGAGCGTGGTCATCGTCACCCATGATCTCGCCGTCGTCCGGTTGCTGGCACACCGGCTGATGGTGATGAAGGCAGGCAAGGTGGTCGAGCAGGGACTGACCGATCAGGTGCTGGACGACCCGCAGCATGCCTACACCCAACTGCTCGTCTCTTCGATACTTCAGGTGTAACGTCATGATCCGCATCGAGAACCTGTCGAAAAGCTTTACCCTGCACAACCAGGGCGGCACGGTGATCCCGGTCATGGCCGGGGCGGCGTTGAGCGTGGAGCCCGGCGTCTGCGTGGGCCTGACCGGGCAATCCGGTTCCGGGAAATCGACGCTGATGCGGATGGTCTACGGCAACTACCTGACCGCGGGCGGCAGGCTGGTCGTCGGGGCCCTGGACGTTGCATCCGCCGAACCGCGCCAGATCATCGCGCTGCGCCGCCATACCCTTGGCTATGTCAGCCAGTTCCTGCGCGTCGTGCCCCGCGTCCCCACCCTCGATGTCGTGGCCGAACCGCTCCTCGTCCTCGGCACCCCGGCGTCCGAGGCCCGCGCCCGCGCGGCCGGCCTGCTCCGACGCCTGAACATCCCGGAACGCCTCTGGACCCTTTCGCCGACCACCTTCTCGGGGGGCGAGCAGCAGCGGGTCAACATCGCGCGCGGTTTTGCCCATGCCTATCCCGTGCTGTTGCTGGACGAACCCACCGCCAGCCTCGACGCCGCAAACCGCGAGATCGTGCTGACCCTGATCGAAGAGGCCAAGGCGCGCGGGGCCGCGATCCTTGGCATCTTCCACGACGAGGGCGCGCGCCTGCGCGTCTGCGACCGGCTGGTCGACGTGACCGCCTTCACACCCGGGCTTGCCGCATGATCTTCGCCGTTGTCGGCCCTTCCGGTGCCGGGAAGGACACCCTGATCCGTGGCGCACTGAAAGCCCGCCCGGACCTGCGCCTGGTGCGCAGGGTCATCACCCGCCCGGCAAATGCCGGAAGCGAGGATTTCGAAGGCGTCACGTCCGAAGATTTCAAGCGCCGCCGCCAGCAAGGCGACTTCGCCCTGGTCTGGGACGCACACGGCCTGTCCTACGGCATTCCGAAAGCCGAGGTCTCCGGCCCCGGCAGCATCATCTTCAACGGCAGCCGTGCCGCACTGCCCGCCGCGGCTCGGGTCTTCCCCGGTCTTGCCGTGATCCTGGTCACGGCACCGCCGCTTGTCCTGGCCATGCGCCTTGCCGCACGCGGGCGCGAGCAAGCCGGGGACATCCGCGCCCGCCTGGCGCGCGCCGCTTTCGAGATGCCTGCGGGGATCGCCTTCCGGACGGTGGTGAACGACCAGTCGCCCGAGATCGGCACCGCCCGCCTGCTCGCCGCGCTTCATCCGGCAAGGGCATAGCGATGCAGCAGACGAAAACACCCTGTCGCGTCCTCGCCAAAAAGGCAGAGGTCCTCGATCCTGAAGGGGCGCGGCAGGACCGGGGCGAAATGGGCGGCAAGCGCCACACGGACCGGGCCGGGTTCGGCAAGGCGATCGGTCAGCGTCAGATGGAAGCGGAACTCCTCCATCACGAAGGGATAGCCCCAGCGGTCAAGAAGGGCGCGCTGGCGGGCCGAAAGCCGCTCCGGGCGGCGACGGGCGATCTCGGCACCGGTCAGCGGCGCGCGAAGGTCGTCGGTCCCTTCGACCACGGTGGCGGCCAGATCCATCAGCGCCGCTTCGCAGCCAAGCGGGGTCAGGGCAAGGAAGCCGTCAAGGATCTCGAGCTGCAGCCCATGACAGGCGACGGGGGCAAGACGCGCGGCAAGCTCTGCCAGACGGTTGCGGATCGTCGTCTCGGTCACGGCAGGCTTCGCGCGGAACGGCGCGCGGATCGTGCCGTGAAAGCCATAGCGCCGCGGCTCTGCCGTCATGGCATGCGGATCGCCGATGCCCGCCAGCGCCGGTTGCGGCAGGGCCTCTCCGGTTTCGGAGTTCCGGCCCAGCCATGCCGCCGCATGCCGGGAAAAGGCGCTTTCGCGCGGGGCGAAATAGACAGCGTATCGGGTCATCATCTGCATGGCGGCCGGGGTAGCCGGACTGTGTCACACCGGCGTGACAGGACAGTGTCACCAGAAGCCACCGCCTCGCGGAAGGCAAGTCGATCGAGGACCACATGACCACCGAAACCATCCTGGCCAACGCGACCCTGGTCCTGCCAAAGGAGACTCTGCTCGGGCAGGTGCGCCTTCTGGATGGCTGGATCGCCGAGATCGCCGCAGGCGGCGGTCTGCCGAAGGGGGCCGAGGATTGCGCCGGCGACCTCCTGATGCCCGGATTGATCGAACTGCACACCGACAATCTGGAACGCCACATCGAGCCGCGCCCAAAGGTCGACTGGCCCCATGCCGCCGCAATCATCGCGCATGACGCCGAACTGGCCAGTGTCGGGATCACCACCGTCTTCGATGCGCTGCGCGTCGGCTCGGTCGTGTCGAACGCCAAGGCGAATTACGGCGAATACGCCCGGGCGCTGGCCGACGAGATCCTGGGGCTTCGGGCCGCGGGCGCGCTGAAGATCAGCCATTTCCTGCACCTGCGGGCCGAGGTCTGTTCCGAAACCCTGGTCGAGGAACTGGACAAGTTCGGTCCCGAGGACCGGATCGGCATCGTCAGCCTGATGGACCACACGCCCGGAGAACGGCAATTCCGCGATCTCTCACAGTTGCGCAAATATGTCATGGGCAAGCACGGCATGACCGAGGCCGAGTTCGACGCCCATGTCGCCGACCAGAGGGCGCTGTCCTTCCGGCATGGTTCCAGGCACGAGGCTGCCGCCGTCGCCGCCGCCCGCCGCTATGGCGCGGTGCTGGCCAGCCACGACGACACCGACGCGGCCCATGTCGCGCGCTCAGCCGAACACGGCGCGCATTTCGCCGAGTTTCCGACCACGGTCGAGGCGGCGCAGGCCTGCAACGGGTTCGGGATCAAGGTGATGATGGGGGCTCCGAACCTTGTCCGTGGGGGCAGCCATTCGGGCAATGTCGCCGCCGCTGACCTGGCGAAAGCCGAACTTCTGGACATCATCTCGTCCGACTATGTGCCGTCGTCGCTGCTGTCGGCGGCGCTGATGCTGGGCGATCTGTGGGGCAATGTCGCGCGCGGCGTGGCGACCGTTACCCGCGCCCCGGCCGAGGCCGTCGGTCTGTCGGATCGCGGCAGGCTCGAACCCGGGTGCCGGGCGGACCTCGTCCGGGTCGCGCGGATCGGTCCGGCCGGGGCACTTCGCGGCGCGTGGGTTCAGGGCAAGCGCGTCGGATAGCGCCGGTTACTGGTTTTCCGTCCGGTTCTTCTTCGCAAGGGCGGCGTCGCGCATCTGGGACAGGGTTTGCCGAGGCGTCAGAGCCTCGGCCGATATTGCAAGGTCCAGCACCGCGCCGGTCCGGCTGGCACGGGCCCGCGCGAAGGCGGCGGGGAAATCCTCGGTCCGCTCGACCCGTTCGGCATGAAAGCCGTAGGATTGCGCCAGCAGGACGAAGTCGGGGTTCTGCAGGTCGGTCCCCGATACCCGCGCCGGAAAATTCCGCTCCTGATGCGCGCGGATGGTTCCGTAGGTGCCATTGTTCAGGATCAGGATGACCGGCTGCGCGCCGGCCTGCATCGCGGTCCCGAGCTCTTGACAGGTCATCTGGAAATCGCCGTCTCCGGCAAAGCAGACGGCGGTGCGGTCCGGGTAGGCCACCTTGGCCGCAATGGCCGCTGGCACGCCATAGCCCATAGCGCCGGACTGCGGCGCCAGAAGCCGCGCCCGTGCGCCGAACTTGTAGAACTTGTTCGGCCAGACGGTGAAGTTCCCGGCGCCGTTCGCAAGGATCGCGTCCTCGGGCAGCACCTCGCGCAGATGCGCCGTGACCAGCCCCATGTCGACGGGCGAGGGCTGCGGGCCAAGCTCGAACCCGGCCTCCCAGTCGGCCCGCGCCCGCGCCCGCCATCCGGCCCAGTCTCCCGTGACCGGGACCAGCGCCGCCGCAAAGGCATTCGGCCCGGCCTGAATGCCAAGCACCGGCCGATAGACCTTGCCGATCTCCCGATCCGAGGCGTGGACATGGATCAGCTTCTGCCCCGGCACCGGCACGGCAAGCAGCGTGTAGCCATCCGTCGTCATCTCGCCGAAGCGCGCGTTGATCGCGAGGATCACATCCGCCTCGCGCAGCAGCCGTTTCACGTTGGCGGGCATCCCGACCCCGGCCTCGCCGGCGTAGGCGGGCGAGAAGTTGTCGAATTGATCCTGATAGCGAAACGCCGCCACGACCGGAATGTCAGAGCCTTCGGCAAAACCCTGCAAAGCGGCCCGCCCGCCCCCGGTCCAGTTGCAGCCGCCGATCAGGATCAGGGGCCGCCGTGCCGCCGACAGCATCGCCCGCACCTCCGCCATCGTCGCCGCATCCGGCGCGGGTTCGGCCATGCGGACCGGGCCGGTCAAAGGGGCGGCGGCGGTCAGGCTGGTCAGCATGTCCTCCGGCAGGGCTACCACCACCGGGCCGGGCCGACCGGTCAGTGCCGTCGTCCAGGCCCGCGACAGGATCTCGGGGATCCGGTCGGCCTGGTCGATTTCGACCGCCCACTTCGCCATGGTGCCGAAGACGGCCCTGTAGTCGAGCTCTTGAAACGCCTCGCGCCCCCGCATGTCGGTGCCGACCTGGCCGACAAAGACGATCATCGGCGCGGAATCCTGCATTGCGCTGTGGATGCCGATCGCCGCATTCGTCGCGCCGGGCCCGCGCGTGACGAAGCAGAGCCCCGGCTGACCTGTCAGCTTGCCCCAGGCCGCCGCCATGAATGCCGCTCCGCCTTCGTTGCGGCACAGGACAAGATCCAGCCTGCCCTGCGTGTCATGCAGCGCATCCAGAACCGCCAGATAGCTTTCGCCCGGAACGCCGAAACCCTTGATTGCCCCCAGGGCCACAAGGCTTTCCACCAAAAGCTGACCGCCATTCCGCATCTGCGCATCCCGTCCTGCATTGCCGCCCGTCCTGCCATTTCCAGACGCAGGCCAAAGCCGCTGCGACGGGAAATCGGCGGGCTTCGCTTGTCAATCACTTTCGATCCCGGGTCGGGGACCAGCCGCTCGGCAAAGAAAGATCGGCTCGATCCAAGAAAGGGTCTTCCCCGACACCCCGCGCGGCGGCACGATGCCCGTGCGAGGCGCGTGCGGGGGCGCGTGGAAGGAATGTGGCGGATGGACCAGGGACTGCGGCGGCAGGCGGTGATCGTCACCGGGGCGGGCCTTGTCCGGGTCGCGGCGGCGCTGCCTCCGGGGTGGCTGGTGACGGCAGAGGAATGCGCGCGGCTGGCGGTGTTCCTGCTGTCCGACGCCTCGGTGCCGATGGGCGGGGCGATCTGAGGCATGTCGGACCTGATCCCTCCCCGCGATTTCGAGGCGCTGCGGGCATCGCTGGTGGCGCGGTCCGGGCGGCTGTCAAGGCGGCTGGCCCAGGTGGCGCAGTTCTTCCTCAACCATCCCGAAGAGGTGGCGGTGTCCACCCTGGTCCGGCTGGCGGACCTGGCCGCGGTGCCGCCGGCGACGATAACGCGCTTCGCCAAAGAGCTGGGATTTCAGGGCTTTTCCGATCTGCAGCTGGTGTTCCGCGAGCGGCTTCTTGGCCCGCGCCTGCCCTATGCGGAACGGCTGTCCGGGGTGGGGGACAGCGATCTGGATCAGCCGGGTGCGGTGTTCGGCAGGTTCGTGCAGGCCGCTGTCCAGTCGCTGATGCGGATCGAGGAGGCGCTGGACCGGGCCGAACTGGCGGCCTGCGTCGAGGTGCTGGCGGCCAGCGACGTGGTGCATGTCGCGGCGGCGCGGGGGGCGTTCGGTCTTGGGGCCTACACGGTGTACGGGTTGGGCAGCATTGGCCGCAGGGCGCAGCTGATCGACAATCTGGGCGCGATGCGGGCGATGCAGGTCGCGGCGATGGGGCCGGGCGATACGCTATTGGCGATGACCTTCGACGACTACACGCCCGAGACGGTGGAGGTGGTGAAGCTGGCTGTCGCGCGGGGAAACCGGGTGCTGGCGATCACCGACAATGCGCTGAGCCCGGTGGCGGGGCTCGCGACCCATGTCATGTATGTGAACGAGGCGCGGCTGGGGCATTTCCGCAGCCAGGTGCCAGCGATGGTGGTGGCGCAGGCGATGATCGTCGGGCTGGGGCGCAGGCTGGGTTCGGTTGAAACCGCCCAAAATCCCGATAATGAAAAATCCGTTGCGTCAACTCGCGGCTTGGCCAAGTATGGCCGGGGGGGGACGTCATGATGCACAGCCGGTTCGACTTTGCCGGGGCAGAGGTCGTGGTGGTCGGCGCCAGCCGCGCCGGGATCGGGGCGGCGATTGCGCGGGCGTTTCAGGGCGCGGGCGCGAAAGTCGCGATCACCGGGGCCGAGTCGGAACCCGCCGCGGAAGATGTCGGGCGCTTTGCCTATACCCAGCTGGATGTGACCGATGGCACGGCAGTGAAGGACTTTGCCGCGCAGCGCGAAAAACTGGACGTGCTGGTCAACTGCGCCGCGATCACCGCGCGCGGCGAAGAGATGGCCCCCGATTTCTTCGCCCATGTCGTCAACGTCAACCTGCACGGCACCTTCCGCATGGCCGAGGCGTTTCATGCGCAACTGAAGGCGGCGAAAGGCGCGCTGGTCAACATCGCCTCGATGTATGCGATGTTCGGCAGCCCGCGAAACCCGGCCTACGGCGCCTCGAAGGCGGCAGTGGTGCAGTTGACGAAATCGCTGGCGATTGCCTGGGCCGGGGACGGCATAAGGGTGAACGCCGTCGCACCGGGCTTCATCGTGACGCAGCAGTCGGCGCGCAGCCGGACCGACCCGGCGCATGTGGCGGCGGTATCCTCACGCACCCCCATGGGGCGCTGGGGGCAGCCGGAGGATATTGCCGGTCCGGTCCTCTTTCTCGCCTCGACCGCCGCCGCGTTCATGACCGGCACCTGCCTTGCCATCGACGGGGGATATTCCGTTGCCTGATCTGTCCGACATCGGCGCTGCGGTCATCGGCACCGGCTTTATCGGCGCGGTGCACCTGTCCACCCTGCGCCGCCTTGGCATCCCGATCATCGGCGTCCTCGGCTCCAGCGCCGCGCGCGGGGCCGACAGGGCGCGGGCGCTGGGGGTGGCAAAGGCATACGGGTCGCTGGACGAAATGCTGGCCGATCCGACGGTGCAGGTCGTCCACGTCACCTCGCCCAACGTGGCGCATTACGGGCAGGTGAAGGCGATCCTCGCCGCCGGCAAGCACGTCATCTGCGAAAAGCCCCTCGCCATGACCTCCGCCCAGTCGGCCGAGATGCTGGCTATGGCGCGCGCCTCCGGCAAGGTCGCGGCAGTCTGCTACAACACGCGGTTCTACCCGCTGAACCAGCATGCACACGGGATGCTGAAGGCGGGGGATCTTGGCGACCTCCGCCTTATCACCGGGCAGTTCCACCAGGACTGGCTGGCCCGTGACACCGATTGGAACTGGCGGCTTGAGGCGGATGAAGGCGGCCCCCTGCGGTCGGTCAGCGACATCGGCACGCATTGGGTGGACCTGACGAATTTCATCACCGGCCAGACGCCCGTGGCCGTCATGGCCGAACTTGCCACCTTCATCCCCGAACGCCAGAAGCCACTTGGCCCGGTCGAGACCTTCACCGCCACCAAAGGCCCGACCGAGACCCGCAAGATCGAGACCGACGACGCGGCGACGATCCTTCTGCGCTATGGCAACGGCGGGCGGGGGATGCTGTCGACCAGCCAGATCAGCCACGGCCGCCGGGGGCTTCTGAGCTGGGACATCTCCGGCTCCAAAGCCTCGGCTGCCTGGTCGGCAGAACATCCCGAGGAGCTGTGGATCGGCCACCGCGAGGCCCCGAACCAGGTCCTCCTCCGCGACCCGTCCCTGATGAACCCCACGGGCGCGGCCGCCGCCTTCATGCCGGGGGGGCACCCCGAGGGGTTCGCCGACACCTGGGCGGCGTTCTTCCGGCAGGTCTACGGCGATGTCGCGCGGGGCGGGCGGGGTGAGGGGTCGACCTGGGCGACGTTCCAGGACGGGCACCACGAAATGCTCTTTTGCGACGCGGTTCTGGCAAGTGCGGCGCGCGGGGCCTGGGTCGACGTGGCACAAGGGTAGCGGGGGGGGAAAGCGATGCAGCTGGGAATCCTGACCGCACCCTTCGGCGACACGACGCTTGCAGGGGTTGCCGACTGGGCCGCAGGCGCAGGGTTTCAGGCGCTTGAGATCGCCTGCTGGCCCCGGGCGGGCGGCGAGAAGCGGCGCTATGCCGGGACGGCGCACCTGCCCATCGAGCAGATGACGCGGGAACGCGGGTCCGAGATCACGGGCATGCTGGCGGCAAAGGGGCTGGGGGTCTCGGGCCTCGGCTATTACCCGAACCCGCTGCATGCGGATGCCGGCCACCGCGAGGCGGTGATCGGCCACCTGAAGCGCGTGATCACTGCGGCGGGGCTGATGGGGGTGCAGGTGGTCAACACCTTCGTCGGTGGTGACCGCACCCTGACGGTGGACCAGAACTGGAGCCGGGCGGTCGAGATCTTCGCGCCGATCGTGGCCCATGCGCGAGACGCCGGCGTGACCCTGGCCTTCGAGAACTGCCCGATGATCTTTTCCGGCGACGAATGGCCGGGCGGGCACAACATCGCCTATGCCCCACGGCTCTGGCGGCGGATCTTCGAGACCTGGGGCGATGCGGTGGGAATGAACTACGATCCCTCGCACCTGGTCTGGCAGATGATCGACGCGGGCCGCTTTGTGCGCGAATTCGGGGGCCGGATGGTGCATGTCCATGCCAAGGACCTGATGATCGACCGCGACGGGCTTTACGACCACGGCATCCTCAGCGCCGGGATCGGCTGGCAGGTGCCCCGCATGCCCGGGCTGGGAGAGGTTGACTGGCCGGATTTCTTCGCCACCCTCTATCGCGCGGGCTATGATGGCCCGATCATCATCGAACACGAGGACCGCGATTTCGAAGGCACCGACGAAAAGGTGAAGCGCGGATTTGCCCTGGCGCGGGACGTGCTGCGCCCCTTCGTGAAGTAGACGACCAACGACAACCGAAGATCTGGGAGGATCGCACATGAAGAGACTGCTTCTGGGAACCGCCATGACGCTTGGCCTCGCCGGCATGGCCGCGGCGCAGGAATACAAGATCGGCATCTCGAACACCGTGCAGGGCAATGGCTGGCGCGAAGAGATGGTCTGCGCGATGAAGGCTCAGGCGCTGGCCTCGGGCAAGGTCGCGTCCCTGAACATCGCACATCGCAATACCGACGCCGCGGGCCAGCTTGAGGATATCCGCAACCTGATCCAGGCGGGCGTCGACGCCATCGTGGTCAACCCGGCGAACGCCGAAGGGATCAACGCCGCGATCAAGGAAGCCACCGACGCGGGCATCGTGGTGGTGGCGGTGGACCAGGCGGTGACCGAGCCGTCGGCCTACATCCTGTCGAACAACCAGGAGGAATATGCCTACCTTGGTGCCAAGTGGCTGTTCGAGCAGATGGGCGGCAAGGGTGCCGTCGTCTACATGCGCGGCGCGGCGGGTGCGGGTGCCGACAACGACCGCGACAAGGGCTTCAAGCGCGCGTTGGCCGAATTCCCGGAGATCACCGTGGCTCAGGAAGTCTTCACCGGCTGGCAGCAGGACCAGGGCAAGCAGCAGATCAACGACATCATCGCTGCCGGTGTGCCGTTCCAGGGCGTCTGGACCTCTGGCATCGACAATGTGATCGTGGATGCCTTCGTCGAAAGCGGCGCGCCCTTGGTGCCGATCGTCGGCGCGGACAATGCGGGCTTCGTGGCGCAGCTGACCTCGGTCGAGGGGCTGAAGGGTGCTGCGGTGACGAACCCCGGCTCGGTCGGCGGCGCTGGCGTGGCGCTGGCGATCCAGATCCTTGACGGCAAGATGCCTGCCGAAAAGACGGTGCTGGTGAACCCGGCCCTCTGGGAAAATGTCACCGAGGAAGGCCGCGCCAAGCTTGCGGCTGCGGCGAACCCGAACCTCAGCCCGGAATGGCCGGTTTCGGTGTCGATCGACGGCTGGACCACCTACACGATGGACCAGATCATCGCCTGCAAGGGCCCGGGCGAATAGGCCCGTCCGGCTGATCCGATCCGACCCCCGGAGAACCTTCGGGGGTCGCCTTTCCCTGACCGAAAGCCCGCCATGCCGGATGCCGCCGCCGTTCTTGACGCCACGGGTGTCGCCAAGCGTTTTGGCGCGGTGGTGGCCCTGAAGAACGCCTCGCTGCAGGTGGCCGCCGGGCAGGTCGTGGCCCTGATGGGGGCGAACGGCGCAGGGAAATCCACCTTCGTCAAGATCCTGACCGGCGTGCTGAAGCCCGACGCCGGCCATGTGAAGATCAAGGGCCGCGACAGCACGGTGGCCAGTCCCGCCGGCGCGCGGAAATGGGGTCTGGTGCCGGTCTATCAGGAACCCTCGCTGATCCCGGACCTGTCGGTGGCCGACAACCTGCGCCTTGCCGATACCGCGATCGAGCCGTTCCGGCACTGGGTCGCCGAACTTGGTCTGCCTGGTCTGGCGCCGGACGCGATGATCCGGTCGCTGCCGCTGGCATCGCTCAGGATCGTGGATCTTGCCCGCGCGCTCGCCCTCGAACCCGCCGTGCTGCTGCTTGACGAACTGACCGCCGCGCTGCCCACCGATCTCGTCGACCGGGTGCTGAAGGTGGTCCGCGCCCAGGCAGACGGCGGTCGGTCGGTCATCTATGTCTCGCACCGGTTCAACGAGATCGCCGCGATCTGCGACCGCGCGACCGTCCTGCGCGACGGTCTCACGGTCGGGGATGTGAAGATCGAGCCGGCGATCGAGGAGCGCATCGTCGAGATGATGCTGGGCGGCGCTGTCGCCGCTGCCGTGTCGGAGGAGCGGCCCGTGAAACCTATCCCTTCCGAGACGCCCCGACTTCGTGTCCGCAGCCTCAAGACCGGCACCCGCCTGACCGATGTCTCCTTCGACCTGCACCAGGGCGAAGTCCTCGGCGTCGTCGCGCTGGAAGGCCAGGGTCAGGACGAGCTGTTCGACACCCTCGCCGGCAACCGCAAACCCAGCGCCGGAACCGTGCAGGTGGACGGCGCGCCCAAAACCTTCGCCCACCCCGCCGACGCCATCGCCGCCGGGCTGACCCTCGTCCCCGGCGACCGGGCGCATGCCCTCCTCATGTCCCGCTCGGTCCGCGAAAACATCGCGGTGCCGCTGCTGGCCCGGGTCCGAAACTGGGGCGCGATCCGCATGAGGGACGAGGCCGCCAAGGTCGACAAGGCCATCGACACCCTCCAGATCGACACCCGCGCCCTGGGCGAGGTGCGCAGGCTGTCGGGCGGCAACCAGCAGAAGGTCACCATCGCCCGCTGGATCGCCAAGGGCGTGCAGACGCTCCTCCTCTTCGACCCCACGCGCGGCATCGACATCCGCACCAAACGCCAGATCTATGCGCTGGTCCGCGACCTCGCCGATCAAGGCGCGGCGGTTCTTTTCTACACCTCCGAACTGGCCGAGATCCGCCTGGCCTGCGACCGTGCCGTGGTGATCTTCAACGGGCGGGTGGTGGACGTGATCGACGCCAGGGATGCCGACGAGGCCACGCTGATGCGCGCGGCCTACGGGCTGACCGAAAAGGCCCCGGCATGAGGCGCTGGTTCGATGCGAATGCCTGGACCTTGGGTCTTGCCGTGCTGCTGGCGGCGCTCTTGCTGGCGACCAAGCTGATCCAGCCGGGGTTTGGCGTCTCGGGGTTGGACAGTCTGGCACGGGCGGCACTGCCCTTTGCTCTGGCGACGGTCGGCATGGCCATCGTCGTCCTGGCCGGGGGCATCGACCTTTCGATCGCCGCGATGATGGCCGTCGCCAGCGTCACCGGAGCCGTGCTGATGGACGGGGCCTCGGATGGCCAGGCGGCGTTCATCGTGCTGGGCGTCCTTGGCCTTGGCCTTCTGATGGGTGCGGTGAACGGTCTTCTGATCGTGGTCTCGCGCGTTCCCGACATCGTCGTCACCCTCGCCATGCTCTTCGTCTGGCAGGGCGTCGCGCTTCTGATCCTGAACGCCCCGGGCGGTGCCGCTGTCCCCTGGCTCCGCGCGCTTTCCACCGGCAGCTTCCCCGGCCTCGACTGGCTTCCCCGGGCCGTGGTCTTCCTCGCCCTCGTCACCGCGCTGATCTGGCTCCCGATCCGCAGAGCCAAGCTGGGCCTTCGCCTGTACGCCATCGGCTCCGACCCCCTCGCCGCGTTCCGCTCCGGCGTGCCCGTCGGCCGGACCCGCATCTTCGCCTACGCCCTCTGCGGCCTCTTCGCCGCCCTCGGGGGCCTGAGCGTCACCATGGGCACCGGCATCGGCGAGCCGATCCCGGGCCCCTACCTTCTCGCCTCGGTCGCGGCGGTGGTGCTGGGGGGCGTGGTGCTGGGCGGCGGGCGCGGCGGCATCCTCGGGCCAGTCCTCGCCGTCTTTACCTTACGCACCGTGCGGATGGACCTGACGCTTCTGTCGGTGGATCCGAACGTGGCGGCGATCGTCGAGGGGACAATCATGGTCGCGGTGGTGATGTTCGGCGCGGTTCTGGCGGCACGGGGGCGCAAGGGATGACACTGACCGATACGCCCTCGTCCCTGTCGCGCTTTGGTCGCCTGATGGTCGACCGCCCGCTTCTGCCGCTGATCGGGCTGCTGGTCCTGCTGATCGCCGTGCTTGCGATCCTCAACCCCGGCGTCCTCAGCATGTTCTGGGCCGGCAACACGCTGAAGATCGCCATTCCCCTCGCCATGCTTGCCGCCTGCCAGACCCTGACCATGTTGACCGGCGGCATCGACCTTTCCGTCGGCACGGTCGCCACGATTTCCGCCTATCTGACCGCAACTCTTGCGCCGTTGATCGGGGTGCCCCCGGCCATTGCCATCGCGCTTGCCTCTGCTGTCGTGATCGGCCTTGTCAACGGGTTCGGCATTGCCGTCTGCCGCGTGCATCCGCTGATCATGACGCTGGGCACCGCGCTCATCGCCACCGGCTTCCTGCTCGTCTACCAGCGGTATGTCATCGCGACCGGAGTCCAGATCCCAGACTTCCTGCTTTGGCTTGGCACCGGCCGCAGCTTCGGCCTGCCGAACAGCCTGGCGCTGTTCATCCCCTTTGCGGTCCTGATCATCTGGGCCCAGCGCCGCAGCGGCTTTGGTCGCCTCCTTTATGCCATCGGAGCCAACGAGGCCGCCGCCCGGCTGTCGGGCGTGCGCGTCTGGCAGGTGCATCTGACACTTTACACGCTGTCGGGCGTGATCGCCGGGGTGACCGGGCTTCTGTACCTCGGCCAGATCAAGACGGCCTCGCTGTCGCTGGCCCTGCCGCTCGACCTGCCCTCGGTCGCTGCAGCGGTCATCGGCGGCACCTCGATCTTCGGCGGACGCGGCGGCTACGGCGGGACCATCGTCGGCGCGCTGATCCTGACCGTGCTGACGACGATGCTCACGCTGATGCAAATCCCCGAAGGCGGGCGGCGCATCCTGTTCGGGCTGATCATCCTGTCGGTCACGGCACTGTTCATCCGCTTGACCGAGCGAAACTGAAAGGTTTTTTCATGGCAAGGTTCCGCATCGTCGGCATCAGTTTCGACCACATGCACATGGGCGACCTCCTGCGCTGCGTCCATGACCACCCCGACGCCGAGATCGCCGGCATCTTCGATCCCGACCGCAGCACGATGCAGCGCGCCGTCAAGACTTTCGGCATCCCCGAGGACCGGGTGTTCACCGACTTCGACAGCTGCATGAGACAGACGAAACCCGACCTTGCCATCCTCTGCGCCGCCACGGCGAACCATGCGGACTATACCCGACGCCTCGCGGCCTGTGGCGTCCATGTCCTTGTCGAGAAACCCTTCGCGGCCTCGGTCGCCGATGCGCGGGCCATGATCGAGGCCGTCGCCGCCACCGGCAAATATCTGGCGATCAACTGGCCGCTGCGCTGGGTGGAAAGCCACGTCACCGCCAAGCGGCTGGTCGACGCGGGCCTGATCGGTGATGTGACCGAGATCCACTCCTACGGTGGCAACCGCGGGCCGCTGTATCACCTGGCCGACAAGATCGAGGTCACCCGCGAAGAGGTCGAACGTCAGAAACCCGCCTCCTGGTGGTACAAGCGCGCAAGCGGGGGCGGCAGCCTTCTGGACTACCTCGGCTATGGCGCGACCCTTGGCACCTGGTATCGCGGCGGCGAGGCCCCGCTCGAGGTGACCTGCGTCACCGACGAGACACCGGGCATCGAGGTCGACCAGCACTCCATCACCATCTGCCGCTATGTCACGGGCCTGTCGAAGATGGAGACCCGCTGGGGCACCTTCACCGACCCCTGGGTGATCCAGCCGCAGCCGAAATGCGGTTTCATCCTGGTGGGGACCGAAGGCACGATCGCCAGCTGGGACTATGCCGACCATGTCACGGTGCAGACGCGGGCCCGGCCCGAGCCACATCCTGTTCCCGCCGATCCGCTGCCGATGGGGGGGCGCAACGCCATCGAATATGTTCTCGGCTGCATCGCGAAGGGCAAGCCGCTGACCGGCCCGCTCGACCCCGCCGTCAGCCTGATCGGCCAGCGCATCGTCGACACCGCTGCCCGGTCCGCCCGCGAAAAGCGCAGCCTGCCGCTGATCCCATGAGCACGCCGGACGCCGATGCCTATGCCCTGAAGTCGGACGTTCCGGGCGATGTTCCGGCCCCGGACCTGCCCTACCTGCCGCCGATGCCGCGCGCCTTTCGGCCCCGGATCGGCGTGATCGGGGCCGGCGGAATCGTGTCGGCGCATCTTGACGCCTACCGGACCGCGGGCTGGGAAGTGGCAGCGATCTGCAACCGCACGCGGACCAAGGCCGAGGCGAAGGCGGCGGCGTTTGCGCCAGACGCGAAGGTCACCGACCGCTGGCAGGAGGTTCTGGACGACCCCGCCATCGACGTCGTGGACGTCACGCCGCACCCCGCAGACCGGCTTCCCATCATCGAGGCCGCCTTGCGCGCCGGCAAGCATGTGCTGTCGCAAAAGCCCTTCGTCCTGGATCTGTCAGAGGGGCGGCGGCTCGTGTCCCTTGCGCGCGACCGGGGGCTGAAGCTTGCCGTCAACCAGAATGGCCGCTGGGCACCGCATCTGTCCTGGATGCGCGAGGCGGTGCGGGCGGGACATGTCGGCGAGGTGATCAGCGTCCATGTCTCGATCCACTGGAACCACGGCTGGATCGTCGGCACGCCGTTCGAGATGATCGAGGACCTGATCCTGCATGACTTCGGCATCCACTGGTTCGACTTCCTGCACAGCATTGTCGCTGGCCGGGCCGAGACCGTCCATGCACTGGCGGGCGCGGCGACCGGCCAGACCGCGCGGGCGCCGCTTCTGGCGCAGGTGCTGGTGCAGATGGCGGGCGGTCAGGCCTCGCTGGTGTTCGACGGGGCCACGCCCTTCGGTCCGCGCGACACGACCTATATCGCGGGCACGCGCGGCAGTCTGCGCAGCGATGGCCCGGATCTGGGACACCAGGCCGTGACCCTGACCACGGCGCAGGGGGTTGCCCGGCCCGCGCTGCAGGGAACCTGGTTCAACGACGGCTTCCGGGGTGCCATGGGCGCGCTTCTGGTGGCCATCGAGGATGACACCGAACCGGCGAACGGGGCTGAAGGGAATCTGGAAAGCCTTGCCCTTGCCTTCGCGGCAATCCAGTCGCGCCGCACGGGCCGCGCGGCTGCGGTGGGCGCGGTCACCCGGCTTTCGATCTGAGCAGCGCGCAGGCCGCCGCTGCTTCCAGCGCATCCCGTGTCTGTCTGGCTCGGGTCGCGCGAATGGTGCGGACTTGATGCAGACACGATCCCGCGGCGATCCGCACGCGGTTCAGAACCGCGCGTCGGGCAGGCCACAGAAGGGATCGACCGGATTTCGCCCCGCGAACGGTGCCCTGCCCAGCAGGCACTCGATGACGGCGCGCTGCATCGTGTCCATCGTGGCATAGGCATTGACCACACAGGGCATCCGGGGGGCGTCATAAAGATAATAGGGATAGCCGAACGAGATCAGCGCGGTCGGCACCTGATGCCAGTGCCGCTGCATCGCCCCGAACAGCCCGCCCGCCAGCCGGTTCCAGTCCAGGAAGATGCGGCCCCGCGTCAGCAGTGTCTCTTCCCCCATCAAATACAGCACAAGGTCGAAATCGCGCTGATCCTGGCGCGCCTCGGAAGCGTGAAGTGTCACGTCAAAGCCTTCGGCACGCAGAAGCCCGGGCAGGATCATCGGCAGCCCGTCGCCATGGAGCGGCGTGACGATGCCGGTCGAATAGACCAGCACCCGGCGATGACGTTCGGGGGACAGGGGCATGATCCCGCTCACATCCTTCACCAGGGTCGGCGCGCGCGCGGTGACGGCCTGCGCCAGCCCCGCACTCTTCGGGTCGAACAGCCTCGAGCGATCCGCCGGGGCGCGCCCGCCCCGGTGCAGTCCAAGCCATGCCTTCAGGCCCAGCACCCGGATCAGCGCCTCTTCCAGCCGCGCCTCGGTCAGTCGGCCATCGTCCAGCGCGGCTTCGATGCGGGCGATGTCCGCCTCTGGCTCGTCGGAAAACAGGATGATGTCGCAGCCCGAAGCGACCACTTCGGGCAAGGCCGCATCGCGGTGCGCCCAGGCCCCAAGGCCCGCCATCGGCGTCGCATCGGACACGATCAGCCCGTTGAAACCCAGCTCCCCGCGCAGAAGCCGCTGGTTCAGAAGCTGCGAGGTCGATGCCGGGCGACAGGCCTCAAGCCCGGCATCGGGCTCATGCGCCAGCACATAGGCCGGAAAGGCGATATGCCCCGCCATGACGGAAAGGACGCCCGCCTCGATTGCCGCAGCATACAACGCGCCATGCGTTGCCCGCCAGTCCCCGACCGACAGCGGATTGATCGTCGTCACCAGATGCTGATCCCGGTCGTCATGCCCTTCGCCCGGCCAGTGCTTGACCGTGGCCGCCACGCCGTGCGCCTGCAATGCCCCGATATGTGCCAGTGCATGCGCCCGGATCCGGTCCGGGTCCGAGCCCAACCCCCGCGTCGCCACGATGGGCGACCGGAACAGGGCGTTGATGTCGATGACCGGCGTGAAAGACCAGTTGATCCCCGCCGCCCGTGCCTCTTCGGCCATGATCCGGGCGATGGTTGCGGACGCCTGCACGTCGTCCACCGCCGCCAGGGCCAGCGGGTTCGGCACTTCGGCGCCGAACGGCAGGCTCATCCGGCTGCCTTCCAGATCCGCGCTGACAAGATAGGGTATCCGGGCCTCGGCGCGCAGGGCGTCCAGCGTGTCCAGTTCCGCCCCGGCATCGGGCCCGAAGAACTTCGTGATCCCGGCGGGGGCAAGGGCGGTCATCCGCTCCACCACATCCGGCCCGGTGCCGAAACAGATATGGACGAACACCTGCCGGACACGCGCTGCCCGGTCAAGATCGGCGAGTGTCCTTCGCACCCAGTCCCGCGCGGCACTGTCCAGCCCGAAGGGCGCGGCGGACAGGATGCGGTCGATCTGGTCCATGGCAGGGTCCCGGGTGCGAGATGTCGGGGCCCCGGTGGCCCGGAACCTTCCACGCGGGGAAGATCTCCGGACGGGGCACCGTGTCAGACGTAGCGGTTCCAGAGGTTCTCCAGCCGCTCTTGCCGCCCGGATTTCGGCTGCGGTTCCAGGCCTTCCGCGATGACGCGCGCTGCCGCGTCCTCCAGGCTGCCGTTCAGCATCGCCTGCGCTTTCGGGTCGTTCCAGCCGGCATAGCGCGCCTTGACGGCGGTCTCCATCTCGCCCGACTGCATCAGCGCCGCCGCCGCCTTCAGCGCGCGGGCACAGGTGTCCATCCCGCCGACATGGGCCAGGATCAGGTCTTCGGGATCAAGGCTCTGCCGCCGGATCTTGGCGTCGAAGTTGACGCCGCCGGTGGTGAATCCGCCCGCCTTCAGGATCTCGTGGAAGGCCACGGCCTTTTCGGCATGGTTGTTCGGGAACTGGTCGGTGTCCCAGCCGGACTGATAGTCGTTCCGGTTCATGTCGATCGACCCGAAGATCCCCAGCGCCGCGGCAAGCGCGATCTCATGCTCGAAGCTGTGTCCCGCCAGGATCGCATGGCCCTGCTCGATGTTGGTCTTCACTTCCTTTTCCAGGCCGAAGTCCTTGAGGAAGCCGTAGACCGTCGCGACGTCATAGTCGTACTGGTGTTTCGAGGGTTCCTGCGGCTTCGGCTCGATCAGGATCGTGCCCTTGAAGCCGATCTTGTGCTTGTAGTCGACCACCTGCTGCAGGAAGCGCCCGGCGTGGGCGCGTTCGGCCTTGAGGTCGGTGTTGAGCAAGGTCTCATACCCCTCGCGCCCGCCCCACAGCACATAGTTCTGCCCGCCAAGGCGCATGGTCACGTCCATGTTCGCCTTCACCGTGGCGGCGGCATAGGCATAGACATCCGGGTCCGGGTTCGTCGCGGCGCCCGACATCCAGCGCCGGTGGCTGAAGAGATTCGCCGTGCCCCAGAGGAGCTTGGCCTTGTGGCGGGTCTGCTTCTCGCCCAGGTAATCGGCGATCTCGTTCAGGTTCTTCAGGCTTTCGGCAAAAGTCTTGCCTTCGGGCCGGGCATCGGCGTCGTGGAAGCAATAGAACGGCACGCCCAGAATATCGAACATCTCGAAGGCGACATCGGCCTTAATCCTGGCCAGCGCCATGCCGTCGCCGAACCACGGGCGCTCGAAGGTCTGCCCGCCGAACGGGTCGCCGCCGGGCCAGGCGAAACTGTGCCAGTAGGCCACGGCAAAGCGCAGGTGATCCTCCATCCGCTTGCCCATCACCACTTCATCGGGGTTGTAGTGGCGGAAGGCGAATTCGTTCCGCGACGCGGGGCCTTCATACTTGATCTGCGGGATACCCTTGAAGAAGTCGGTCATGTCAGAGGTCCTTGATGGCTGTCTGTGCGGCACGAAACCGGGCATGGCCCGCATCGAAAGCGTCCTTGAGGGCGGCGTCCGGCTCGATCACCCGGGCGATCTTGGGCAGCGTCGCGATCCCGGCCCCGGCCCCCGTCGCGGCCATCAGACCCAACCGCGCCGCGCCAAAGGCCCCGCCGAAATCCCCCGCCACCGGCAGTTGCACCGGGCAGTCCAGCGCGGTGGCGATCAGGCGCAACCAGTAGTCCGACCGCGACCCGCCGCCGACCGCCAAGAGATGCTCCAGCCGCGTCCCGGTCGCCGCCAGCGCGTCGCGGCAGTCGCGGATGGCAAAGGTCACGCCTTCCAGCACCGCGCGGGTTCCGGCCTGGCGGTCGGTCGCATGCTCCAGACCCGTGAAGGCCCCCCGAACACTGGCCGAATTCAAGGGCGTCCGCTCGCCGCCGAGATAGGGCAGGAAGACCGTCTTGCCCGGCGGGTGCAATGCGCCCAGCTCACCCGTCAGTTTTGCCGCATCCGCCCCGACCAGCGCCGCATACCAGTTCAGCGCATCGGTCGCGGCCAGGATCACGCCCATCTGGTGCCAGGTGTCGGGCAGCGCGTGGCAGAAGGTATGCACCGCCGTCGCCGGATCGGGCCGATAGCCGTCATTCGCGGCGAACAGCACCCCCGACGTGCCCAGCGACACGAAGGCCTCGCCCGCCCGCACCACGCCGACGCCGACGCCGGAGGCCGCGTTGTCGCCGCCGCCGCCCGCCACCACCACGCCCTTCGGCAGGCCCCAGCGGGCCGAAAGCGCCTCGCGCAGGGTACCCGAGACCTCGGATCCCTCGACCAGGCCCGGCATGTGGCTGCGGTCAAGACCGGTGGCGCGCAACAGATCGTCCGACCAGTCACGCCTGGCCGTATCCAGCCAGCTCGTCCCGGCGGCATCCGACATTTCGCTGACATGCTCGCCGGTCAGCCAGAGCCGCAGGTAGTCCTTCGGCAACAGCACCTTGGCGACCCGATCCCAAAGCCCGGGTTCGTGCTTGCGGACCCAGACCAGCTTTGGCGCGGTAAAGCCCGGAAAGACGATGTTGCCGGTCAGGCGGCGGAACATCGGGTCGCCGTCCAGACCGGCGGCTTCGGCATGGGAACGGGTATCGTTCCACAGGATGCAGGGCCGCAGCACTTCGTCCGCCGCGTCAAGCAGCGTCGCGCCGTGCATGTGACCCGACAGCCCGATCCCCCGCACCGCGCCAAGCCCGTTCCGCGACAGCTTGTCGAACACCGTTTCGGCCGCGCTGATCCAGTCGGACGGGGCCTGCTCGCTCCAGCCCTCGGCCGGTCGTTGGACGGTCAGGGGGGCAGAGGCTTCGGCAATGACCGCCTGGTCCTCGCCGATCAGTATCCCCTTGAGACCCGAGGTCCCGAGGTCAAGCCCGATATACATCACGCGGCCAGATGCGCGGGTTTCTTGCCCAGGATGATCATGCCCAGGATGTCGTCGTCGGTCACGTCCTTCACGTTCACCGTGCCG
>FWPV01001904.1_pt1 | contig 53730 bp, 44 predicted proteins | sample 2228371 | NCBI WGS metagenome assembly FWPV01 (sample SAMEA103939776, study PRJEB20133) | metagenome
ATCAAAAGTTATCATGGGTGGTATATTTATCTTCTGAAGATTAACCGCAAGTTGTGTCATCCCGGAAGGTCCTCCATGTGCATCATGTCCGTGTCCTCCTCCACCGCCTCCCGCAGGTTTTCTTGTTGATTTAATAAAATCAGTAAGTGCATAAAAGCCAAGAAAACCAAGAAGTGTTGCATAAACAGTACTGATAAAAGCTTCACTCAAAAGAGGGTCTTTATTGTAAAGACCTTTGTTAATAGCACCTCCGATAAAAGTTCCACCACCAGAACCAATTAAAAAAGCTATCGCAAGTTTTACTGAAACGTTTCCAAGTTTTTTATGTACAGTGGTTCCCATGATTGCTTTTGCAAATATATGAAAGACGTCTGTTCCAACAGCAAGAATACCTTTAACACCTGCTGCCATCAGAGCAGGAGTGATAATGAAACCACCACCAGCACCAATACATCCTGTTATAAGGCCTGCTGCAAGACCAACTGCGATCGAGACAACAAATATCAGGTTTGAATAATGGGCAGGTGCATAAGCTGTTTTTCCTCCAATAATGTCTGCTGCATTAATCCATGAAACAGCAAGAATAGGCAGGAGAAGTATGAAAATAATAAGAAGTTTTTTTCGGTTTCTAATGATATTCATGGAGACTTCGTAGTCCCATTTAGCATGAGCTACTGAAGCAGCCATGAAAAAATCATAAGTCTTTCTTAAAAAACTCATGTGTTACCCTCCTTAGATTAATTAATAAATAAAATAAACTTATAAACTATAGGTGATATTCACCCCCTTCCTTTTTTAAAAATAAGCTAAAAAACCAGTTAAAACAGCTCTATTAAAAAAACAAACCCAATCATTATTAATTAATGTCTTTATAACAATTAAAATATAAAGCAATATATATGGGAAAGCTATCGAAAGTCAAGAAATAAATTTGCTGTTGCTATTTTATTTATTAATATATATTTATTTATAATTATATGAATTTATGATATATCTTGTTTTATAAAGATTAAACTTCTTTGTCTAAGTTAAAACAAATGGACGGGATTTGAGGATGAAAATGAATTAGTAGTCAAGTATGTGAAGTTATTGTTAAAATATACAAATTATAAAAAAGATTATTGTTTGGGTTTAATAAATATAATGAAACAGTGGAAATTAATTAAATCGTCGGTTTCCCGTAAGAAAGAATTACAGAATCTCTGCTTTGATTTAATTAAATTATTCTCTATCTATAATCCTCTTAATATACAAGGGGACTTATATTTTTTAAAAGAATGCCTGAGAAAAAAGAACAAAAATTTAATCGTCTGATAAAAATATTATTGTTCCTGATTGTTATTATTTTTTTCGGACTAACCATCCTTTTTCACAGTCAGATAGTATCTGATACTATTAAAGATATTATAGTCCCTGAACTTGAGCTTGCAACAGGTCAGAAATTGGAAGTAAAAAAAATTTCAATAAACATTTTGCCACTATATATTGTTGCAAATGATTTAATTGTAAAAGAATCAAAAGGTAATGCTATTCTTTCGGCTAAAAAAGTCAAAGCCTATGCATCTCTTTCAGAAATATTCAATAGAAGAATTATACTTAGAAGACTTGTTATTGAAACCCCGATAATTGATGTTTCAGGAAATAAATTAGAAGAGATAATCAATCACTTAAAAACCTATCTTGAACTGGAGAAGCCAGAAGCTTTTAAAGTGAAAATAAAAGTTGTTGAAGTCTTTAAGGGCATTTTATTACTTAATGACGAAATGTTTAATGCGAGAGCTGAGATGAAAGGCTTTTCAGGTGAATTTATTGTTGGCGATATACAGAAACTTGATGCAAAAATCAAAGAACTTAAGTTGCTAAAAGAAGGCTGGCCTGAAATATCATGCAGTACTTCTGCAGCTATGGATTTCAGGAGAGACAGAATAGAAATAAAGAAACTTCAGATAGATGCATATGGTTCAAAAATAAGCAGTTCGGGGTATTATTCTGAAGGCAAAGGCACTTTTTCAACAGAAATTTCTTTAATAGTCAGATCGATTAAAAAATTTCTTGGGCTTGAAACAAGTGGTGAAGGCAGCGTTTCTGTTAAAGGGAATGTTAACTTTATTGAGAATAAAAATCACCGGATTTTAACAGAAAAAAATTACGCTCCAGTTAAGATTAACCTTGATAATATATTCCTCGATTTGAATTTAAGCGGGAGATTCTATTTGCAGACACTTATGGAAGTATTGAAAGTTAAGGAAAAAGTTGAAGGATTCACTGATTTTGAAGGACAGATAACAGGAAGGCTTAATGACATTTTTGCCAGAGGAAAAGCAAATATGAAAAATGGAAATCTTTTCGGTGTTGATATAGATAATCTGGCTGCGGAAATTACTTATAAAAATGGTTTGATGGAATTCAAAAATGGTAATGCGTATCTTTACGATGGTTCTGCAAAAGCAGAAGCATCAATACATCTGCCGGTCGTCGATTACTTTACATTAAATATTAAATTCCACGACGCTGATAGTAAACCTCTCTTAAATCTTATTGGATGGGATCCAGGAATACCACCTGGTAAAACAGATGGAGAATTATTTTCAGAAGGAAGATATTTCAATCCTGTCGGTAATTTTATTTACAGGTCACATATCCCGGAACAGAGAAAATGGTTTAACATTAATAAACCGGTAGATGATGTTCTTTACAGAATAAAATCTATCAGAGGCTCTTTTTCTTTAAAAGAAGATATCCTGTCACTTTCTAATCTTCTGATCAGTACAAATTTGACAAGTGCAGAACTTAACGGGATTCTTGATATTAAAACAAAAAAAATTAATTTGAGAGCAAAATTGCATTCAGATAATATTTCGGATCTTGCATTGCCTTATTATAAAGAAATCAAAGGCACAGGTGATTTTTCAGGTGATATAAAGGGTACTTTTGATGACCCTGAAATCTCAGGAAAAATCATTATGTCAAAAAGTGTTATTGAAGAATATCCTGTTTCGAGTGCTGAAGCTTCTGTTAATTATCAAAAAAATCTTCTCGAAGTGTATGAAGCTGTTTTTAGCGCAGAAAATGAGCAACATTCTGTTAAAGGAAAAATATCATTTCCAGAAGCGCGGAAACTTTTTGATCTTTCAAAACCTGTTTATGATATAAGTGCAACCATTAAAAATGCAGATTTTGGTCAGGCTGTGAAAATATTCTATCGAGATTTCAATGGTACAGGCAGAATGAATGCTGATATAAAGTTAACCGGAACAGGAGAATCTCCCCGGGTTAAAGGAAACGGAACTATAGAAAAGGCTAAAGTGTTTAAATTTCCGGTTGATTCAGGGAACTCAAATTTTGAATACTCAAATAATACATTTTCCTTGAAAAACGCAAGAATTTATAAAGGTGCTTCCCTGATAAAAGCAGAAGCCTCTTTTTCTTCAGGGGACAGGTTTTCCTATAGTGCTTCATCAGAAAAATTTCTTTTGAAGGATATCGGGATCGGAAAAATTCCAGAGAATGCTATTTTTTCTTTTGAATCAAATGGTCACGGGACTTTTGAAAATCCTGATATAATTTTTCTTGCAAAAGCAACAGGTGGAACTTTCAGGGGTAAAAATATAATAAATGGTTCATTAACAGCATATATTAAAAACAGAGATATATCTATAAATGGTTCTTTATTCAATGAAAGCTTGAAGATAAGAGGAAGCGGGTATTTTGATGAGAAACTACAATGGAATGCAGATATAACCATTCAGCAGGGAAGGTATGATTTTATCGCAGGTATATTTTTTAAGGAAATCCCGGAAGAGCTACAGCTAAATCTTGAAGGGAATGTTGCTCTTAAAGGAGATAGAAACAATCTTTCTGCTATCGCAAATATCGAACATTTTAATCTTTCGCTCTATGGGCAGACTTTTACAAATGACAGTCCGCTACATTGTTCTTTAAATAATAAAAATTTCTCAATAAAGATGGTGACTGTAAAAAGCGGTGCATCTTCTTTTAAACTTAGAGGTGGTTTTGAAATTGGAAAAGAATATGATTTGATGTTCGAAGGAAGATCAAATCTTGCTCCACTGAAGGGGCTTTCAAGAAAAATAGGTTATCTTAAAGGTGATTCTGAGTTTAAATTATCAATAAGCGGGAGATGGGATGACCCGGAGATCAATGGTAGCATGATATTGAAAGATACTTCATTCGGACTTAAGGATTTCCCTTCATATATAAGTTCAATCAATGGTCATCTCAATATAGATGAAGACAGAATTGTTCTTGAAAGATTATCTGGAAAAATAGGTGGAGGAGATGTTTTTCTTTCAGGAGTTGTTTATCTTAAAGGCTTATCAATTAAGAGATATTATATTCAAGCAGGTGTTGATAATGTTACCACGACTTATTCAAAGGATTTTAGCGTAACATTTGATGGAAAATTGCTCTGCAGAGGTACATCTGATTCAATGAATATTACTGGAGATGTGAAGATAAAAAAAGGCCGCTATAAAGAAATGGTGGAGTGGAGAAGCTGGCTTCTTGCAGTTAAGCCAAAAGAGGCGATCAGACCTGAAATCTCTATTTTTGAGAAAGCACAGTTAAATATAAGAATTTCTGGAGATGAAAATATTTTGATTGATAATAATATTGCAAGAACACCGGTGAAAATCAGAGGCGATATGATACTCAAGGGTACTATTTTAAGCCCCGTTATTTTTGGAAGGGTCGAATCAAATGAGGGATATGTATATTTCAGGAATAACGAATTCAAGATTATATTTGGAAGCGTTGATTTTGCCGATCCACATAGGATAAAGCCTGTTATTAATCTTACTGCTGAAACTCTGGTAAAAGGATATAACATAAGGCTTGCTCTTGAAGGACAAATGGATCATTTCAATCTTGCCCTGTCTTCAGACCCGCGACTCGATGAGGTAGATATTCTCGCTTTATTGACAGTGGGACAGGTTGGCAAACAATTGAAAGGTCTTGAAGGCGGAATCGGTGCAGGAGAAGCAACATCATTTATAACCGGCAAAGTACAGGATGTTGTCGAGGAAAGATTGCGTTCCATTACAGGACTTGACAGATTCCAGGTTGAACCATATGTTTCGACAAAAACCGGAACTGTAGGACCTCAGGTGACAGTATCAAAAAGATTAATAGGTGATAGACTGTTTGTTACATATACTAACTCAATTGGCGCGTCAGAAGAACAAATAATAAAACTTGAATACTTAATAGGAAAAAATATATCCTTGATAGGTCTTAGAGATGAAAGAGGGAGTATCGGTGGTGACATCAAGTTCAGATTTGAGTTCAAGTAAATATGTACTGAAAAGATTTATCCTGGACAGAATCCGGTTTATCTCTCTTTTTTGCCTGGTTATTATTCTTTCATTTGCAGTGTATGCACATGCTACGGTAGTTTCTGAAGTTGAAGTTAAAGGGCTTTATTCGATTCAAAAGGATGAACTGCTATATCTTCTTGGTATTCAGGTAGGGGAAAATATAGATTCTGAAATTATCCGTAAAGGTATAAAAAGAGCTTTTTTAAAAGGAATATTCGATGATATTTCAGTCAGCGTTGATGATGGTGAAAGAGTAAAAGTATCTGTTACAGTAAAGGAAAAGGATTCTGTCAGGAAAATTTCCATATCAGGGAAGTATGATGTTTCAACAAAAAAAATAAGAGAAATTTTTCATATAAAAGAAGGGCAGTATCTATCCTGTGAACCTTTTGACAGCGCAATTAATGAACTGAAAAAAGAACTATCTTATCTTGGGTTCCCTAATGCAGATGTTAGTATCCAGAAAGTTAGGCTTAAATCTCCCTATAAGGTTGATATAAAACTTAAAGTAAATACAGGGGTTCCTGAAATAATTAAAAGAATTGATATTGATGGACCTGCAGAAGAAGTAAAATCAATAATGAAACTGACTGATGGAAGCATATTTAATCGGTCAACTCTAAAAAAAGATTTAGAACGAATAAGGTCATATTATAAGAAAAGAGATTATTTTAAGCCCATGGTGAGTGAACCACGGTTTAAAGATGGTATTCTGTCTTTTTCAGTAAATCCCGGCAAACAACTCAAAATAAATATAAGCGGTAATAGTTCAATATCTGATAGGAGACTTTCAAGAGAACTTCCTTTCTTAGAGGCAGAAGATTTCAACGATGATATTTTACAGGAAGCTTTAAGTAGATTGCTTCATATATATCACTCAGAGGGTTATGAATTTGCACAGATAGCACCTGTTGTTTCAGAAAAAAATAATATTATAGATGTGACTTTTTTTATATTTGAAGGGCCGGAGATAAATATAGGGAAAATATCTTTTAATGGGAATACAATCAGAGAAGAGAAACTTAAGGAAATTATGTCCCTTAAAGAGGGTAAAAGCTATAACTCTGAAATGCTGGATTCTGATAAAGATGCGATCAAGGACTTTTATAATGCGCTCGGCTATCTTGATGCAAGTGTTGAGGAGGTTCAGGCAGTATATGATAGCGATAATGAAAAGATGGATATATATGTAACATTAAATGAAGGCGAAAAAACTGTAATAAATGAAATTCAAATATCCGGCACACTTTCTGTATCGGAGAATGAATTAAGAAATCTAATAAATATAAGAATTGGAGATTCTTACAATGAAGTTGATATTTCGAACGCACGCTATAAAATTATAGAGTTATATACTTCGAAAGGGTTCCCTGATGTGAAAGTTGAGGTTAAACGTGAGATAAAAAACAGGAGCGCTTCACTGACATTCAATATATATGAGGGCAATTTAATTCTTTTCGGAAGGACAATTGTGACCGGCAATCAAAAAACAAAATATGATGTAATAAGAAGAGAATTACAACCGAAAGAGAATACTCCCTTTGATGCAAGTCTTCTATCTAAGGAGAGACAGAAGCTTTATAAACTTGGTTTATTCTCGGATATATATATGGAGCCCCTTGATACATTTAACGGACAAAAAGATGTGCTCATTAAACTCAGGGAGGGCAATGCTGGAGCAGTCGAGGTCAGTCTCGGGTATGCTGAATATGAACTTTATAGAGGGATAATTGATTTATCATACAGAAATCTTATGGGTATGAACAGAGAAGCTTCATTACGTCTGGAATTGAGTTCCCTTGAAAAACGGTATGTCATGCAATATTATGAGCCATGGTTCATGCGAAAGGAACTGCCATTCAGAATTTTTATTCTTGGCGAAGACAAAAGAGAGATTAATATAGATACAAGAGAAACCCGTTACAAACTTATAAGACATACTGTTGCTGCCGGTTTCGAGAGAAAAATAGGTAATGTATTAAGAGGAGAACTTTATTATGATTTCTCACTTGTTAATACATTTGATGTAAAACCTGATGTTGTACTCAGTAAGGAAGATACAGGCACCCTGATAATCAGTGGTCTTAGATTGGGACTTGTTTATGATACAAGAGATAACCAGTTTTATCCAAAGAAAGGTATTTTTGCCGGTGCTTCACTGAAGTTTACCTCACCTGTTTTTTTATCCGAAACAAATTTTGCTAAATTGACGCTCTACGGAAATATCTACCATGAAATAGCAAAAGGAGTTGTTCTGGCTGCTTCATTGCGTGGAGGGGTAGCGCAGGGATATTTTGATACGAATGAACTTCCTATTGTCGAGCGATTTTTTCTCGGGGGAAGAACAACTGTAAGAGGATATGATCAGGATACACTTGGTCCTAAAGGAAGTGATGGCAATCCTGTTGGTGGAAACACATTTCTTATGGAGAATATTGAATTAAGAGCTTCAATCAATAAAAATTTTGGTATTGTTACGTTTCTCGATGGTGGAAATGTCTGGATTAAAACCGGTGATATAAATTTAAATGATCTTAAATTCACTGCTGGTATAGGGTTGAGGTATAATACACCTGTTGGGCCTGTCAGAATTGATTATGGAAGAAAACTGCAAAAAGAAGCAGGCGAAAGTGCTGGTGAAATACATTTTAGCATTGGACATGCTTTTTAATTCTATTGAATTTAATTTAAATTTTATTGCAAAAATTATGAAAGAAATTATCTTTTTTTTGATTTTAATATTAAGTTTCAAATCAGCGGTATTTGGCGGTATGAATGATAGAATTGTTGCATATGTGGATACACAGGCAATTACTTTGAGTGAACTTGAAAATAAATTCTATGAAACAAAAAAAGTTTTGCCAGATATAACGATAGAGGAAGTTCTGAATACTATGATAAACAGGGTTCTTCTGCTTACTGAAGCAAAAAAGATCAGACTCGAAGCTCCAACAGAAGAAGAAATTTTAAATGATTATATAGATCTTAAAATAAAAGCTCTTATAAGAATAAAAGAAGAAGATATACACAACTTTTACAGGACAAATCCTGACAGGTTTGAAGGCAAACAGGTGGAAGATGTATGGGATGAAATCGAGACATATCTTATTGAAAAACAGCTTAACGAGCATCTTAAGACACATATAAATGAGCTCAAACAGAAAACATGTATAAAAATGCAGCTTCAAAAATAAATAGCCCTTTCAGTAAATTATTTTTCGAATAAAATGAAGACCTTTAATGTTTATAAACATTATACATTTGGTTATCAGGCTGTTAAGATTGGTTTTTCCTGGCCGGGGTTTTTGTTTTCAGTTATCTGGCTTGTAATAAAAAAATTATGGGTACACGCTTTTATAGTTGTATGCAGTATTATTTTATTGACTTCAATCGAGATTTATTATAATAATGCCGAGACATCAATAATGGTTATTGTGCTTGAGTTAGGAATTTACATTATAGTGGGAGCAAATGGCAACAATTGGCATATGAATAATCTCAAGGAACATGGCTTTGAGCTTTTAGCAACTGTGCAGGCAGACAACCCTGCTTCAGCAATACAGAAAGTTGTCAATACTTGATTGGTCTAAGGTTGATTAAATTATGAAGAAAATTGCGATAACAATGGGAGATTCAGGAGGAATAGGTCCTGAGATTATTCTTAAGGCATTGAGTTTATCGGATACCAGAAAAATATGTGTCCCTGTTGTAATAGGTGACATGTATGTGATCGAATCAGCAAAAAGATTATTGGGACTGCCTGTGAAATTAAAAGCAATAAGATCCATAAACGAGGTTAAATCAAAAAAAGATATTGTTTATATAATCCACCAGTACGATTCGATTAAAAATAATATTTTAAACAAACCTACTATTGAAAGCGGAAGAGCCTGTATTTCATTTATTAAAAAAGCTGTTGAACTCGCTTTAAATAAAGATGTTGATGCTCTGGTTACTGCGCCGATCTCAAAAGAATCACTTAAAATGGCAGGGAGCAAATGGCATGGACATACTGAAATGCTTGCAAGTCTCTCAGGGACAAAAGATTATGCAATGATGCTCGCAGGCGGACCTTTAAGAGTTATTCTTGTAACAATTCATACTGCTCTAAGAAATGTGCCTGATTTAATTACAAGAAAAAAAATATTAAAAACAATCTATCTTGCGAAAAAAGGCTGTGACATGTTTTCTATAAAAAAGCCGAAAATTGCTGTCTCAGGTCTGAATCCACATGCAGGAGAATCAGGGATATTCGGGGATGAAGAAATTAAAAAGATAATACCGGCTATAAAAGATGCCCAGAAACAGGGCATAGAAGTTACAGGACCTTATCCACCGGATACAGTATTTCATAAAGCATATAAAGGTGAGATTGATCTGGTTGTTTGCATGTATCATGATCAGGGTCTGATTCCATTAAAAATGATTGCTTTTGATAAAGGAGTAAATATTACAGTAGGACTTCCTTTTGTAAGAACATCGCCTGATCATGGAACTGCTTATGATATAGCATGGAAAGGTATAGCTGACCCATCAAGCATGATAGAAGCTATAAAACTTGGAGTGAAACTGAAAAATTAAAAAAATATTATTTATTGAAAACTTCTTTAAGAGCTTTTTTTAAATCCGCATATTCAAAAGTAAATCCATATTTCTGTAATTTTGAAGGAACAACCCTCTGACTGAATAATAGAACATCTGCTGTTTCCTGAAGAAAAAGCTTGAGTAGAAAAACAGGGAAAGGAATTATAATAGCTTTCTTAAAACTGACAAGAGATTTAATAAAATCCCTGAACCTTACAGGTTCTGGAGAAGAAGCATTTACAGGACCGGAAAAATAATCATTGATTGTTACTTCTTCATAGATTCTCAGCAGATCATGCATATGAATCCAGGGGAACCATTGCCTGCCATCTCCAAAGACAAAAGTGAATCCAAATCGCATGGATTTCATCATTTGATGCATGATGCCACCGTTTTTCAGAAGCACAGGTGCTGTCCTTACCTGAACCGAGCGAATTCCATAATTTTCAGCTTTTAAAGCTTCTTTTTCCCATGAGATGCAGACCTCTGCAAGAAAACCTTCACCATGATTGTATTCTTCAGTAAGTTTATTTTCTCCGTTATTGCCATAAAAGCCTACAGCAGAGGCAGATACAAATACTTTCGGTTTTTCAGGAAGTTTACTTATAAAATCAATGAGGTTCTTATTGACAGTTACCCTGCTTTCCCATATCTGTTTTTTGGCTTCTTGATTCCAGAACGTAAAAATATCCTTACCACTTAGATTGATAACAGCATCAATATTTTCAAACCATTCTTGATTAAATAACTCCGGTCGAAGTAAATCAATCTGAAAAGACTTTAGATTTGGTGAAGAGAAGCGAGTTTTGTTTCTATCAAGTATGGTTACACTGTGGCCTTTCTTAAGAAGGTGCTGTACAAGATTTGAGCCTATAAAACCATTTCCACCGCATATAATAATATTCATAAGCTTTCCTTTTTCCAAGACTCGTGCTTTTAAAGTAAGATCACAAGATAAATAAATATTTGTGCAAAATCTGTATTATTCAGGTTTATTCATATATTATATAAGAATGTCTTTAAATAAAAAATATATTATTAGCTGGACGTTATTTGATTTTGCGAATTCAAGTTATTCAGCTGTAATCGCAGCAGTAATTTTCCCTGTTTATTATGCAAATTTCATTGTTGGCAACGAAGGCGGTCTGGGAGATTTATGGTGGGGCAGAGCTATTTCTTTTAGCATGGCAATAGTTGCATTCAGTTCTCCATTTCTTGGTGGTATTGCTGATTATGGCGGATTAAGAAAGACATTTCTTTTTATTTATACTTCAATTTGCATATCTGCTGTTGCGTGTTTCTCATTCCTTGATAAGGGTATGGCATTAATTGGGTTTATTCTTATTGTTATCGCAAATGTTGGAATGGAAGGCGGTCTTGTTTTTTATAATTCATTTCTTCCACGTATAGCTTCTAAGGAATTTATTGGAAGAGTGTCTGCATGGGGGTTTATGATAGGATATGCTGGTTCTATTTCTGCTTTACTTGTATCCCTATATTTTGTGAAATCAGGTAATTTTAATTCAGTATGGCTTACAGTTGCAGCTTTCTTTGGAATTTTCTCTATACCTGCATTTCTGTTTCTTCCAGGAAATAGAAAACAGGATTCCTTATTTAATTCAGGAATTAAAGGCTTCAAATACACTTATAAAACTTTTATAGGTGTTTTTCAAAACAGAAATTCATTCAGATTTCTTGCTTCTTATTTTATTTATGAAGATGGCGTAAATACTGTAATTGTTTTTTCGAGCATCTTTGCTGCTGTAACACTGGGATTCAATTCTAAGGAGCTTGTTTTCCTATACTTAATTGTACAGGCCACAGCACTTGCAGGTTCTTTTATAATGGCAAGACCAATAGATTTCTGGGGACCAAAAAAAGTTGTAATGCTTTCACTTTTGATGTGGGTATCTGTTGCAATAATGGCTTATTTCATAGAAACTAAAACAATGTTCTGGTTTCTCGCTTCATTTGCAGGTCTTGGACTTGGTACTATTCAGGCTGCATCAAGAGCATTTTTCGCTCAATTTGTACCTTCAGGCAAAGAGGCAGAATATTTCGGAGTATATTCACTTGCCGGTAAATCTTCTGCTATTATCGGCCCTCTGGTCTTTGGTTATATATCGAGTACTTTCGGAAGTCAGAGACCAGCCATACTTTCAGTAGCAATGTTTTTTATTATTGGATTGATTATACTTTATAATGTGAATGGAGGTTATCCTAATATCAGGAAACAGTAAAATTCTTCAATCATGAAAGCATAATTCAGAAAATAAAGCTTCCTCGAAAAATGCAATTTAAAAAGCTATTAAGCTTGCAAGCCGGGAAGCTTACGAGCATTATTCTAAATGCATTTTCCGGGTAAAATAAATTTTTGAGCAAAAGCAACATTATTCAGGTTAACCCGTGGCTATTAAATTTGTGAGAAAAAATCAAATGTCTAATTAAATAAGACTAAAGTTTTATTCTGGTAAAATAATATATGGCAAAAAAGTCACTTGGACAACATTTTCTTTATAACCCACAAATTCTTCGGAAAATAGTTGAAGCCGCAAAACTTGAATCTGAAGACATTGTGGTAGAAATAGGTCCAGGTCATGGTTCGCTGACAAAAATAATCGCTGAAAATGTTGCAAAAGTGATAGCAATTGAGTTAGATGAAGAGCTTTATAAGAAGCTTAAAAAAGAATTGTTCATTTATAAAAATATAGAATTTGTACATGGAGATGCACTCGAATATCCTTTTAACGAACTGCCTGATTTTAAAGTAGTTGCAAATATACCATATTATATAACTACTCCAATAATATTTCGTTTGCTTGAAATTAAATCCGAAAAAGGCGAATTCTTACATAATTTAAAATCAATTACAATGAGCATCCAGAAAGAAGTTGCTGAGAGGATTATTGCAGAACCTGGTGGTAAAGATTATGGCATATTGTCTATAATGGTGCAATATTATGCCAGAACATCTTTTGAGTTTATCATTCCCAGAGAGGCTTTCAGGCCAGTGCCTAAGGTTGATTCTGCTGTAATACACATGCAAATTTTAGAGAAACCACGGGTAACTGTCTCAAATGAAAAAAGATTTTTTAATATAGTCAGGACTGCATTTTCACAGAGAAGGAAGATGCTTTTGAATTCATTAAAAGCTCTGCATGAGAATCCAAAACAATGGCTATTGAGTGCAGGAATAGATCCTCATAGAAGACCTGAGACATTAACAATCGAGGAATTTGCACATCTTGCAGATTTATAATTTCAGGATCATCTCCAGAAAAGTTGGTAAGATCATGAGGACTCGAGGGAAATGCTTGAGAATTACAGAGACTTAAAGGTTTGGCAAAGGTCTTATCAACTATGTATAGATATCTACAAAATAACAAAAGGGAAGTAAGCACTTTAACCCCTGAATCCTCGAATCCTTTTTTAGCAACTAAATTGTAGAAGAACCTAAAATTAGAACTGTTTAAAAGATTTTGCAACATTTTGCAGGAATTGATAAAATTAATTATAACTAATAAGTTATAATACAAACGAGAAGTGTGAAGAGATAATACAATTTGTATGATTGAAATTGTTGAATTTCATAATTGTGAAACAAAGGAAATCTAAAAAATTTATGTTAACTCGAATACTTTTCAGGTTAATTAAAAAAAGATAAACAATGAAAGGAGGCAGTAATGGAAGAAGATTATAAAAAAATAGCGCTTGCATTTTTGATTGGGGGAGCAGTAGGAGCTGGAATTGCATTACTTTATGCGCCGCAGTCCGGTAAGGATACAAGAAAAGATATTGCACGGACAGCGCGTAAAATCAAGAGAGAAACTGTAAATATAGTTGAAGACGCAATTGATACTATTAATGATTTTGCGGATGATGTGAAGGAAAAAATCTCTGATCTTATTGACAGTGGCAAAGATATTTCGGATAGTGCAAAAAAAGAACTCTTAAAAAATCTTGAACATGGACAGAAAACGATCGAAAAGCAGAAAAAAAGGATAGCAGAAGCACTTGGATTGTAAATCAGTTACGATTTAATCGAGAAATACATATAATATTAACCTCTGAGAATACAGATCCTGCTTGGAGAGGAGGAGTGCTTTATCTTTATTAGAAGTGATCTCAAGAAGTTGTTATGCATATCATGAGACCTATCATTATATTTTTTAAAGATGATTTAAGATTATATCCATGAATGTTTTAATGAAAAAAGAACTGCAAAATAATGCGTTACACTACCTGCGAGTACGAAAATATGCCATATTGCATGATTAAAAGGAATACGCTTCCATAGATAAAAAACTATTCCAGCAGTATAAATTACGCCTCCTGAGACTATAAGAATAAAAGCTTTAGCAGGTATAGAGGTCAATAAGGGTTTAATAGCTATTATTGCGACCCAGCCCATTACAATATAAATAATCATTCTTATTATTTTCCATTTTCTTAATTTTGATAATTGCATAATTATTCCAGCAAATGCGAGACCCCATACTATACCGAATAAAGTCCATCCCCAGGTACCACGAAGATTTATAATTGTAAATGGTGTATATGAGCCTGCTATTAAGATATAAATTGATGTATGATCTAATTGTCTCAAGATTTTTTTAGTCTCAGGTCGTTGAATGCTATGATAAAGGGTAGATGTAGTATAGAGTAAAATCAGTGATAAACCATAGATTGCAGAACTAATAATATGGCGGAAAGTTCCATGTGTGATTGCAAGATATAAAAGAATTATCATGCCTGTAGCAGCGAATAAAATGCCTATACCATGTGTAATCCCATGAATTATTTCTTCAGTAGTTTTATATGGTTTTTCCTCTATGCTACTCATTTTCATAAAATTTATCTTATAGATTACTCAAATAATGTAATTGAAATAATGTAAATGTCAAGAAAATAATTTTTCTATACAACTTACATGCTAATATGCTAACGGCTTTTTCTTTAAGCTCCTGGCTCTTCGCTTTATGATATTTGGTTATTCTCCAATTTAGTTGCTAAAAAGGATTCAAGGATTCGAGGATTCAGGGGTTCGAGTGCTTATTTGCCTTTTGTTAATTTGTAGATATCTAAACGAAGTTGATAAGTCCTTTATCAAACTTTTAAGTCTTTGTAATTCTTAAGTATTTCCCTCGAGTCCTCATGATCTTACCAACTTTTTTGGAGATGCTCCATAAATTATAAGCAGAAGCTACACTATTCAGGTTTATTTTAGTTCAAATATTTTTAAATCTATTAAAAATATTTATGAATTTATTTTAACGGGGTAGGGTCTTGACAAAAAATATTTTTTTATTATAATTTATTAATAAGTTAGCACTCAACTTGGCAGAGTGCTAACTTTATGAAAATAAACATAAAATTAAAATATTTTAAAAAGGAGGTATGAGAAATGCTCTGGTCAGATTTTGAGAGATTTGGTTGGACTTTTGATCCCTGGAAAGAATTTGACAGGATGCATCGAGCATTATCAAGATTGGCAAGTTCCACAGATATTGAGTTTCCGGCTGTTAATGTATGGGTTTCAACAGATGAAGCCCTGCTAACTACAGAAATTCCAGGAGTTGATCCAGAAAATATTGATATTTCTGTAGTTGATAAGACATTAACAATTCGTGGTTCAAGACAACCTGAAGAGTTAAAAGAAGGTGAGACATACCACAGAAGAGAGCGCTGGCATGGACAATTTACAAAATCAATTGAAATGCCTTTTGCGATTGAATCTGATAAAGTTGAAGCAAAATATATTAATGGTGTTTTACAGATTAAACTGCCGAGAGCAGAAGCTGAAAAACCAAGAAAGATTAGTGTTAAATCTGAATAATTTAAGGAGGTGAAAGATTATGTCAGATACAACAAAAGAGATTCAAAAAAAAGAAGCTGAAGCTCCACATAAAGGTGAACATACAAGAGCTGTAACAGTTTATATGCCACATGTTGATATAGTTGAAAGAAAAGATGATATTATTCTTACGGCAGATATGCCCGGTGTTGATGAGAAATCTGTTGATATTACACTCGAAAAAAATGAACTAACAATATATGGAAAAGTTGATCCTTTAGTACCTGAAAAGCATACTCTTTATATAAGTGAGTATGGCATAGGAGATTTTAAAAGAGTCTTCACATTAACTGAAGAAGTTGATAGGGAGAAAATACAGGCAACTGTTAAAAACGGGGTTCTTAAAATAATCCTGCCTAAAGCAGAAGCTGCTAAAACAAAGAAAATAGCTGTAACTGCTGAGGCATAAAAAAGGAGGAATAAAATATGGCAAAAAATAGTCCTGCAACAAAAGAGAAGCTTCCTGTAAGAAGAGCAGAGTATAGCCCTTTTGAGCTTTTAAGAAGAGAAATGAATACTCTGTTCGATAACTTTTTCAGAGGTTTTGATGTCTGGCCATCCTGGGAAAAATTCGGAGTTGGAACATTTACTCCGAAAGTTGATGTTAAAGAGTCTGATAAAGAGATTACTGTTTCAGCTGAACTTCCGGGAATTGATGATAAGGATCTCGATGTTTCGCTAACAAAAGATACTTTAACTATAAAAGGCGAGAAGAAACAGGAAAAGGAGGACAAAGGCAAGGATTATTATAGAATGGAAAGGTCTTATGGTTCATTTACCCGTACAATTCCTTTACCAGCAGAGATAGATACAGATAAGGTGAAAGCAGAATTTAAAAAGGGAGTTCTTACAGTTACATTGCCCAAGACAGCCAGAGCTATAAAAGAAACCAGGAAGATTCCTGTAAAAGCTGAATAAAGGTCTTATTCCAATAAAAACCACAGATGACCCTTGATAATGTCATCTGTGGTTTTTTATATTAACCCGTAAGATACATTGTTAACCCGAATAATGCAGGAATTATATTTGTCTTATTCTATTGGCGTGTTTCTGTCTGGAAAAATTGAATTTTAGATTTATTTGATTATTCTGTATTATGTTATAATAGAACCTATAAGATTTGTATTTTCTTTTTTTGTATCATAAACTTTCTTCATGAAATAAAAATATGCTATGATTAATAGCTTCTTTTTTGAAATATGATTTATATAAATAAAGGAGAAAATGAATGAAGGTTATACTTAAGGATGATGTAAAAGGTCTGGGGAATATGGGACAGATTGTTGATGTATCTGATGGATATGCAAGAAATTTTCTCATACCAAAGGGTATTGCTTTAGAAGCCAATGTTAAAAATGTGAAAGCCTTAGAGCATCAAAAAAGAATTATACAGGAAAAGGCAAAAAAAATAATGAATCAGGCAAAAGATCTTTCTACAAAAATGGCGAATCTGAATGTGGTTATAAAAGCAAAAGCAGGAGAGGAAGAAAAACTTTTCGGTTCTGTAACTTCAATGGATATAGCCGAAGCTTTTAAAAATCAGGGTATAGATATAGATAAAAAGAAAATAATTCTTGAAGAGCCAATTAAACGTCTCGGTACATATTCAGTTAATATCAAGCTTCATCCTGAAGTCACAACAACAGTTAATGTACAGGTGGTGCCAGAATAGAGGAAACACTGGAGGATTATATACGGGGTGAAAGAAAATCCTCCGGTCAGCAAATCATAGAAGGATTGGATTTTTTTAGTCAGGGATATTTTTTATTGAACAGGATTTGACACTATAAGTTAAATTCCTTATCCAGTTGGTAAATAATGCAAGCAAAAGAAGCTACAGTAAATCTTGACAGGCTACCTCCACAAAATTTAGAAGCCGAACAATCAGTTCTTGGCGCTATTTTAATTGACAACAATGCATTGCCAAAATCTCTCGAAATTATCGAGGAAGATGATTTTTATAGAATAGCTCATAGAAAAATATTTAGAGCTATGATAGAACTTTTTGATAAGAATGAACCAATAGACATTATCACTCTTACAGACCAGCTTAAAAAGAACAACGATATAGATGTAATAGGCGGAGTGGCTTACCTCTCGACATTGGTTAATATGGTTCCAACAGCAGCCAATGTGCGCTACCATTCAAGTATAGTCAGAGAAAAATCATTATTAAGAGGGCTTTTAAGATCAGTTAACGATATTTCGAGCAAAGTATATGAGGATAATCTTGATGCAGAAGACATCGTAGATTATGCTGAAAAATCAATTTTTGACATTTCTGAAAAGAGAGTAAAAACTTCTTTTGTAACACTCAAAGATGTTATTAAAAGCAGTTTTGAGATGATCGAGCATCTTTATGACAAAAAAGAAACAATCACAGGTGTTGCTTCAGGTTTTAAGGACCTCGATGAAATGACCACTGGTTTTCAGAAAGGTGATCTTATCATTGTAGGTGGAAGACCTTCGATGGGAAAAACAGCCTTTACCCTTAATATTGCCCAGCACGTTGGGCTCGAAATGAAAGAACCTGTTGCTATTTTTAGCCTTGAGATGTCAAAAGAACAGCTTGCCTTCAGAATGCTTTGCGCAGAGGCAATGGTAAACTCTAACAGCATCAGAAAAGGTTTTATAAAAAAAGAAGACTGGCATAAATTAACTGCTGCAGCAGGAAATCTTACAGGTGCTCCTATTTATATTGATGATTCTTCTGCCATTACTGTCCTTGAATTAAGAGCAAAAGCAAGAAGACTGAAAATAGAGCATGGCCTCAGTCTTGTAATTGTCGATTATCTTCAGTTAATGAAGGGCAAAGGCAGTTTCGAAAGACGTGAGCAGGAAATATCAGATATATCCCGCTCTTTGAAAGCCCTGGCAAAAGAATTAAGTGTCCCTGTAGTTGCTGTAAGCCAATTAAACAGGAGTGTTGAGGCAAGGAGACCTCCCAAGCCCATTCTTGCCGACCTTAGAGAATCAGGCGCAATAGAACAGGATGCGGATGTAATACTTTTCTTATACAGGGATGAGGTTTATAATAAGGATGCCAATAAAGGGCATGCCGAGGTAATAATTGCAAAACAGAGAAATGGACCAACAGGTAAAGTTGACCTTGCATATCTTTCACACTGCACAAGATTTGTAAATATGTCTGAACGAGAATACCAGCAGTATGAAGGAGAGGAATTTTGAAAAGAAAACCAGCGGTTGCAGGACAATTCTATTATAGCTCTACGCAGAAACTCAAAGAGCAGGTTGAACAGTATATTATTAAAGGAATAAAAAAACAGAGAGCTATTGGTGTAGTATCACCCCATGCAGGTCTTATTTATTCAGGTCATGTTGCTGGAGCTGTTTTTTCAGAAATAGAATTTCCAGAAACTTTTGTGCTATTAGGTCCGAATCACACTGGAATAGGTTCTCAGGTATCTATTATGGAAGAAGGACAATGGGAAATCCCAACAGGTTCTTTCACGATTGATAAAATACTTGCCTATAATATTTATAAAAGCTCTTCTCTTATATCAAAAGATAACAGTGCTCATATGTTTGAACATTCACTCGAAGTCCAGCTTCCATTTATTGCATATTTTTCAGACAGGGTAAAAATAGTTCCTGTTACTATACTTATGGCAACGCTTGAAGAATGCAAAAATCTTGGTGAGGGGATAGCAAATGCGATTAAATCAGTGGGTTACCCTGTACTTCTTGTCGCAAGTTCTGATATGAGCCATTATGTTCCTGAGAATGTTGCAAGAAAAAAAGACGAAAAAGCAATCAATAAGATTCTTTCTCTTGATCCTGAAGGCCTTTATAATACTGTTTTGATTGAAAGAATAAGTATGTGTGGTTATCTTCCCGTTACAGTTATGCTTTATGCAGCAAAGGCTCTTGGTGCACAATCAGCCAGGCTCGTTAAATATGCAACTTCAGGAGAAGTTAGCGGTGATTATGAACAGGTTGTAGGTTATGCTGGAATTATTATAAGATGACTGATCAAAGAAGCGAAAACAGGAAAAACAAAAGATATGTTGTTGAAGGATTACAGGGTAATGTACTTTATACTTCTGATATAGAAGTCCTCAATATCAGTATAGATGGTGCAGCAATTGAGACACCAAGACGTCTTGAGATAAACCGTGAATATACTTTCAAGCTAAAATTTGGAGAAAATTTGATTAATCTTAGAGGAAAAGTGGTTTGGGCATTTCTTATTTCAAAGGTAAATAAAGAGACAGGTTTAGTAATGCCTGTTTATCGTGCTGGAATAAAGTTTACTGATACACTGAGTGAGAAAGCCATGATGCTTCAGAATTTTATCAATCAAAATAGGACCAGAAAACTTGAAAACAGACTTGGTGGTGTCAGATTTAAATTGTCTGGCAATAAAACAATGCAGGTTGATGTTCCACATGAATATAAAGTAAAAAAAATAAGTATGTCTGGAATGCTTGTAGAGACAGAAATTCCACTTGAAATTGAATCACAATGTGAGATGGAACTCTATATTAATTCCCACGGTCTCAAGATTCTTGCGAGAATCTCGAATATAAAAGAAGAAGTAAGTAATGAGGCAAAAAGATATGAGGTTGGCATTGAATTTCTAAAAATGTCAGAACAGGATGAAGACATTTTAATATCTTTTATTAATTCACTCGAAAAAGATATGCTTTAATTAAGATTATTTGCTTAAACCAAATATGAAGCCTTTGCTCCAAAATTTATTTAACCCCTCACTCTTACCAACTCCCTGAAGGGGGGAACTTAGAAAAAGCCATAGAACTGCGAGAAAAACGGCAGTAAGCTAATGGCAATTTTTGTATTAACTTACCAGAATGAAACAATAATATTGTTTTTTAAGTGTCAATTATGTTATTTTATTAATTCGGAGGTGAAATACATGTATGCAATAATCGAAAATGGTGGAAAACAATATAGAATTTCAAAGGATTCAGTATTGAAGGTCGAAAAACTTGATATTGAAAGTGGAACAGATATAACAATTGATAAAATATTATTGGTTTCAGAGAATGACAAAATAATTCATGGTTCTCCATATGTTTCTGGAGCAAAAGTAATTGCTACGGTTGAGGGTACAGGAAGATACCCAAAAGTTATTGTACATAAGCAGAGACCTCGTAAAGTTTATAGAAAAACAAACGGTCATAGGCAGTTTTATACTTTATTGAAAATCAAAGATATAATTCTGGAGGCATAATCATGGCACATAAAAAAGGAGTTGGAAGTTCAAGGAATGGAAGAGATAGCGAGTCAAAGAGACTCGGTGTTAAAAGATTTGGTGGTCAGTTTGTACGGGCTGGTAATATTCTTGTCAGGCAGCGTGGTACAAAGTTTCATCCAGGTGTAAATGTTGGAAAAGGTTCAGATGATACACTTTTCGCAAAAATTGATGGATTTGTTAACTTCGAGAGAAAAGACAGAACAAGACTTCAAATAAGCGTTTATCCTGAAATGCCTGCGCAATAATAAAAAATATGATAAAAAGGCGGGTAAAGCCCGCCTTTTTTTTTTGTAAAAAATATCTTAAAGTCAATTCAAAAATGAAAATAGAATAATGCAAATCCTGCATAAAAATCTATTTTTTCAATTAGTTTTATATATCTGAATAAAATTGAGTTAGATAAATTTTTAAGCAAAGTCTGAGTTATTCGGTTAATATATATCTATGCAATTTGTTGATTATGTAAAAGTATTTGTAAAAGCAGGGGATGGAGGCAGAGGTTGTGTGAGTTTCCGCAGGGAGAAATATGTTCCAAGAGGAGGACCTGACGGAGGTGATGGAGGAATGGGAGGGCATGTAATAATCAGGGCAACTGAAAAACTGAATACTTTGATTGATCTTAAATATCATCGCGAATACAGGGCAAAAAAAGGACAACATGGAATGGGCAAGAAGATGCACGGGAAAAATGGAGATGACCTTATAATACCTGTTCCTGTTGGAACAATTATTAAAGATGCTGTTACCGGTGAAGTGCTTGCTGATCTTGATAAAAATGAAATGGAGATAATCGTTGCACATGGCGGTAGAGGTGGCCTTGGTAATTCTCATTTTGCTACGCCTGTAAAACAGGCTCCAAGATATGCTCAACCAGGTGAAAAAGGCGAAGAAAAATGGATAATACTCGAACTTAAACTCCTTGCGGATGTAGGATTGATTGGATTACCCAATGCCGGCAAATCAACTTTACTTTCTGCAATTTCATCCGCTCGTCCTAAGATAGCTGATTATCCTTTTACTACACTGAGACCTGTTCTTGGTGTTGTTAAATACAATGATTTCAGAAGTTTTGTAGTTGCAGATATTCCCGGGTTGATTGAGGGAGCTCATAAAGGAGCGGGGCTCGGTTCACAATTTTTAAGGCACGTGGAACGTACTTCTATACTTCTTCATCTTGTGGATATTTCTGAAACAGGAGAAGGTGATCCTGTTGAGAATTATATAAAAATAAATAGGGAACTCGAGTTGTATAGCAGGGAACTTTTGAAGAAACCACAGGTTGTTATAGGAACAAAGTATGATATTTCTGGAAATTCTGAAAAACTTGACAGACTTATATCATATTGTAAAAATAAAGAAAAAGATTTTTTCATTATTTCAGCAGTGACTGGCAAAGGAATAAAAGAACTTATTTCCTTTCTGTCTTTGAAAGTTGGTAAAGAAAGATATTTATTAAAATCCAATTAAGGCTGATTGAAAATGCCAGGGGAAAAAGAACTCAGCATTGATGCGCGTCTTCTCAGCGATGCTATAATTGAACTCAATATAGCAAGGCGTAATGTTACAATCTATCCTAAAGATCACCCTTCAGTTGAAAGATCACTGAACCGTTCATTTGATTTATTACAAAAAATTTTCGAAATGAGAGAAGATATTACAATAGCTATTGCAAAGGATACTCTTATCATAGATGAGTTTTTCCTGGAAAAGAAAAATCCTGTTTACAAAGATTTTGCTCTTTATATGAGCAGGTTGGGAATTGCTTATATAACATTTAAAAAAGGCATTACAAAGGATGAACTATATGAATTTCAAAAAACAATTACAGATAAAACATTGGTTGATTCCCCTGATTTAATCGAGAAGAAGTTTATTGAACAACCTTTAAGAAAATTAAATGTTGGTTTTATTAATTATGACGCATTCTCTTTTGTCGATGCAGCAGATATTCAGCACGTTTCAAAAGAATCATCTATCTGGGAAAAATACATATACGGATTGCTTACCGGTGCTCTTCAATCAGAAGATGTGTCTGATATGATTCAGTCTATTCCTCCTGATGCTCTTGGCAGTTATCTTAACAGAAATATTACTGATGAGGTAAAAGAAGAGACATATGATCAAGTAATAACTTCATATATAAGCAGACCTTCATCAAATGTATTTTCAGAACAGGAAATTAAGAAAATAAATGAATTAATCAGAGCCTTGAAGCCTGAAATTAAAAAGCAATTTCTTGCTTCGACTGTAAGGGTTGTCTCAAAAGAACTCCATGCTGCCAGGAGATTTTTCAATGAGATAAGTGCTGATGAAGCTATAAAATTTATAAATTCAATAAATGAACAGAATTTAAAGGTGCCCGAGAACCTTAAGAATCTTATCGATAAATTTTCTTCTCTGCCTTCTGTAGTTAACGAACATTTTGTTCCAGGAAGCGAATATATAATTGATGATATATTTCTTTCCGGTGACGCAAAGCAACTGATGATAGAAGGTGATGAGAAAAAATTTGTCAGTGAAAAATATTCGTCTGAAATTAGAAAACTTCTTGAATATTCATCGCCAGTTGCTGCTCCAGGTATCGTGAAGGAATTCGACAAAGAATATAATGACGATTATATCGAAAAGTATTTCAGCCAGATAGTTATTGATTTGCTATCATCAGATTTTGTTACTGATATAGAGGAATATAAAGTATTTATAAACCTTCTCAATGAAAGAGTTGACGAATTTATAAATACAGGACAATTTGGTCAGATATATCAAATATTAAAATTAATCTCTTCCAATTATGAAAATAAGAAATATCCTGAAATAACAAAACCATTTATTGACTATTTTTATTCGGATGAGTTTTATAAAAGGCTTATTGACTCATTCAGAATATTCGGACGGCAGTCAAGAGAAGAAGTCTGGCTTCTCTGCGATTATTATGGAGATGTTATTATTCCGTTATTAATGGATGCCCTTTCCAGTGAAGAATCCCCGATTATCAGAAAGTTTCTAATAAATTTGTTAAAACGTTTTGAAAATAGATTGATACCAGAAGCATTAAAACGACTTGAAGATAAAAGATGGTTTGTAAAAAGGAATATGCTTTATTTGCTTGCTGATTCGAAAAATCCTGAAATATTACAATATATAAGACCATATGTAAATTATGACAATCCTAAAGTCTGTTTTGAAGCTTTAAGGTGCCTTTTAAATTACAGCGATGAATACGGGATTAAATCCTTAAAAAATTATCTAAAATCCGGGTCATTTGAATATATAGAAATGGCAGTTACTATTTCAGGTGCTTACAGGGTCAATGAAGTTATTGAAGATCTTTTACGTCTTTTGAAAAAAAGAGTTTTGAGTAATTCGGATATTTATCAGAAGATCCTGGTTGTAAAAGCTCTCGGTGAAATAGGCGACCCACAAGCTTTGGAGGCTTTAAAAGACCTGCTTTCTTCGAAGACAATACTCTTCAAAAATGCGATGGAGCACCTCAGGGAAGAAATATATAAATCTTTAAAAAACTATCCGATTGATAGTATTCAGGATATTTTGAAGGATGGTCTGAAGTCAAGAAATGAAATTATTAGAAACGAGTCAAAAAGATTAAGCCAGAAAGTTCGGACATGATTGAGATTGTTAATGCATTTCTTTCGTCATTTACTTCTGCTGTTTCAAACTGCTCTCTTTATTCAGGAGAACACGCATCTGTTAACGAGTTTATTAATAAAACAATAGATGCTTTAAATATTTTATTCGAAGATTTAGAGTCTGTCGAGATTATGATTATAGAAGATGATATTGTTATTAATAAAACATTAATTAGAAATCCGGGCATACAGGTAGTAAATCTGATAAGAAAACTCAAACGTAAAGGTATCTCACGTGTTGATTTTTTAAAAGGTGTTGATTTCATGGAAATAAAGGAATTTATTATTTCATTGCTTGATAAAGATAAAGCACTAAAAGGAACACCTCATATTTTGACCGGTGCTGTTGATATAAGATTGGGTGGTCAGAAACTATCAGAGGATTTTAAGATAGGAGACATAAGTAAATTAGCAGTTTTACAAGCAGAAGGTGTAAGAGAAATATTTACTAATATATCACACTTTAAAAAACTCGAAACTTACGGGCTGGAAGAAATTGTCTTAAAATTTGCTGCAGCTTTCAAAAGAGAATCTAATATTTTAAAACTATTATGCCCTGTAAAATCCACAAGCGAATATACATATGTGCATGCAACAAATGTAGCTATATTGTCAATGTTTCAGGCTGAAACTCTTGGAGTTAGAGATGACCTGAAGCATGATATTGGAACATCTGCTCTTTTACATGATATTGGAAAGATTTTTATTAATCCTGATATTCTTGCAAAAAAAGGAAAGCTTAATGAAGATGAATGGGAAGAAATTAAACTTCATACAGTTTATGGTTCGAAATATCTCGCAAAGATAAATGGATTGACCCGGCTTGCACCAATCGTGGCTTATGAACATCACTTGAGATTTGATGGGACAGGTTATCCAGAAATAAAGAATAATAGAAGAAAACAGCATATTTGCTCACAGATAGTTGCGATTTCTGACTATTTCGATGCTTTGCGGAGTAAAAGGCCTTATCGTAAAGAACAGGAATTTGAGGAAATACTTTTCCTGATGAAAAATGAATCAGAAGGTATGTTTAATCCATTCCTTCTGGATAATTTTATTAAATCAATGTTCAGAGTTCTATCAGGATAGAAAATCGATGAAAAAAAAGTCAATTAAGCCTTGCATACCTGTTGAAAGAAAAGAAACAATAAGACAGACGATACTTGGTATTCTTGAAGTAATGGTATTATCTGCAAAAGAAATTTCAACACAGGTGGCTATTACTGAAAAAGAAGTATATGAGCATCTTGAGCATATAAGAAAAACTGCTACGGGTAAAAAGGGATATAAATTAAAAGTATATCCTCCTGTTTGTAAAAAGTGTGGATTTGAATTTATAAAAAGAGATAAGCTCAGGAAACCCGGAAAGTGTCCTGTTTGTAGGAGTGAGAGTATTAAGGAACCTTTATTTTCAATAAAGAGGATATGATTTATTGGTGAACCGAGTAAAGAAGCCTTTGCCCTCCCTATTTAAATAGTTTTTTCTGTTTCAGAAATAGAGCTATGTTATTGAATTAAAGTTTCGAAGAATAAATTTTCTTGCAGCATCTGTATTAATATTGAATTTTTATTTTGTTAAGGCTTTTTAATATCAATCAGAGCTTCATTTGTTATTTTTTCAGCGAAATTAAAGACATCTTTTTTCCCTTCTTCTGTTCGTGCTTCAATATAAAAACGTACCTTTGGCTCTGTTCCTGAAGGTCTTATCATAAGCCATGAACCTTCATCAAAAACAAGTTTTGTCCCATCTACAGTAATAACATCTTTAATTATCCTATTATGATTCCCGATAGTTATAATGGAACCTTTTCTATATTTTTCATTTATCTTCGCAAGTCTTTTTATTAAGGGGTCTCCGACCAGTTCGCGCGCTACTGTTATCCCTGACCTATCAGGATAATAATAACCAAACTCATCCATAATCTCTTTTAAATATTCACCAAGGTTTTTACCTGTTACTGCGATTATTTCTAAGGCAAGCAGAAACCCGAACAAAGCATCTTTTTCAAGAGTATGGTTATAACCTGAAATACCATCAGATTCTTCGAAAGCAACAATTGCTTTTTCTTTAGAATCTCTAAGCATAAAAGGTCTGAAATTTTTAAATCCGACTTTTGTCTCTCTTACAGGTACACCGAATTTATCTGCAATAGCATTTACCAGATTACTTGTTCCTACAGATTTGGCAACTATTCCCTGAATACCTTTAATCTTATGGAGATAGTGAAATGCCATGGCTCCGAAATAATTCATTGGTATCTGCATGTGTCCGTCAGAAAATCTAATTCGATCACCATCAGGATCCATTATAACTCCGAGTTTAAACCTTGCTTTGCTTATCTTTAATGTTTCTTCAACCATTTGCATATTTTTCTCTGATGGTTCTGGAGCAATGCCACCAAATAGATAATCATCCTCTGTCCGTAAATAAACAGTTTTGCTGTTTTTCCCAATTATTTTTTCAAGACAACCTCTTGTCGAGCCATGAACATTATCAACACAAATGAAGCAATCCTCTGTATCTATAAATTTTTTAATTTTAAGAAGATCAATGGTTTTCCTTTCATTTAAGTAACGGATATATAATTCATTAAGGTTCAGGTGTTGAATGTCTTTAGCTTCTGAATGTCTGATCGAAACAATTTTATTCATCATAAAATTGGCGATTTCTTCTATCCTCGATGTAATTTCAGTGCCAGCAGGTCCTCCATCTGATGGGTTAAACTTAAAGCCTGCATAATTTGCAGGGTTGTGCGAAGGAGTAAGATTGATGGAACATGCAGCGTTTAAGATTTCTATGCCTGCAGAAAATTGCGGTGTTGGAGCTTCACCTGCATACCATGTTTTAATACCTTCTTTTTGTAGAATACCAATTACCTCCATGGCAAATTCTCTACCAAGAAAACGATTGTCATGGCCTACTATGATACCCCTCCTGATTACATCTTCGAAATCCTTAACACCGAGGGATTTCAATAAGGTATCATCTGCGTTTTTAAACATTTCAACAATCGCTGAAGTTACAATTCTTACATTATTAAAAGTAAAATCGTTTCCTATTTCTCCACGCCATCCTGATGTGCCGAAAACTATTTTCGATGGAGAAGTGTTTTCTCTGGCAAATTTTTCGATAACTGCGAGTAAGTTTCTGTTTTTCTCTATATTAGAAAGTATTTCCTTCCAGCATGATGCTGCATTTTTAAAATCAGATACCATATCAACCTCCTGTGAAAAATCAAAATTTAGAATTTAAAAATTACCTTAAGAACTTCATCAATTTTCTTCAGGGATTGAATTATTTTATAAGCCTCTTCAGAATTTAATTTATCAATATTAATTCTTGATACGAAATCCACAATATCTCTAAAAGCATTTTCTACTTGAAGATCATCATTCATATGTTGTTCAAAAATATTAATGAGTTTGTTATTGTATCTTTTAGATTTATTAATATTCAAATAATTTTCAGCAAGATTTTCAATTTTATTAATTTGTTTTCTCAATAGTTTTAGTTTTAATGATATGTTTTTCAGATTGGTTTCTGAATAATTAAGTATTTCTCTGTAATGACCGCATAATAGAAAACATCTGATTTCTGACAGAGAATATCCTTTTTTTCTGAGGTCATCAATATAAAGAATATTGCCTCTACTCTTTGACATCTTTTTACCATTGATATAAAGATGATGACAATGAAGCCAGTATTTTGCCATTTTATAGGGCCTGACTGATTCAATTATAGCAAGACTATAATCATGATGTCTGTAAAGATTGTCAATACCTCCACAATATATTGAAAGAGTTTTTGAGAAATGTCTCAGAATCATTGAAGGATCCTGAACATTCCACGCTGGTCTGCCGGGACCGAATGGTGAGTTCCAGCAATATTTATCATTTTCATTACATCCATGCCAGAGGATAAAATCGCCGAGATTCCATTGTATCCCGGGATATGTATCTTTATGAAAGCGTTTTTTCTTTTTGGGCCATTTAGAAAGATCGAGCCCGTAAAGTTTCCCGAAATCTTTGAATTTAAGAGCATCGAAATATATGTTATTTTTATACCTGTAAGCAATTCCTTTCCGGAGTAAAACCTCAATTATATTAACAGCCATGTCGATATTTTCTGATGCTCTCGGCAGGAAATCGGGCTTTTTCATCCTTAACATTTTCATATCATGAATGAATTTTCTAATATTATTTTCAGTAATTTTTTTAAGAGAAAGATTTTTTTTATCAGCTTCTTGGATAGCCTTATCCTCGATATCTGTGAAATTCATGCCACGCACAACTCTGTAGCCTGAAAATTCAAGATAGCGTAATAGAATGTCTTCAAAAAGGAATGTTCTGAAATTTCCTATATGAGCTCTTTGATATACAGAAGGACCACATGTAAATATCGAAACGACATTTTTATCTGCAGGGTAAAAAACTTCTATTTTTTTGTTTAATGTATTATATAGCTTTAGCAAATTATTTACCCGAACAATTATTTTTCAGTTAATTTATATACAACTGTTTGAATTTTGTTTTTAGATAGGATATCTTTAGCAAGCTTTTCAGCATCTTTTTTATTTTCAAATTTTCCGGATAAAACTCTATATAAAACAGAATGGTTTTTCCCGGTTGTTTTCTCGATAAAGATATTGAGGTTGTTTTTCGAGAGTTCTTTTGCAAAGGATTTGGCAAATTTTTCATTTTTAAAAACCCCGAATTGAACACTGTAGAGTTGTTTTACCCTTTTCTGTTCGGTATATGCAGGAGATTTAGATGAGGGTTTTTGTTTGTTTGTAGTTTCAATTGTTTTTTGAGGCAGCTTTTTAGTGGCAGGTTCTTTAGAATTTTCCTGTTGTTTTTCAGTAGAAGGCTTAATTTTGGAGGTATCAATGATAGTATTTGATTGAGATAATAATTTTTCCTGCTCTTGAATTTTTGCAGTGTTTATATTCTGTTCCTGAACAGTTGATTTTATTGAAGAAGTTACCTCGCTCTTTTTAGAGAAGCTGTTAAAAAAATAAAGACCGGTGCCTATGATTAAAATAAAAACAAATATTGCAGATGCTATTAAAGCTATGCTTTTTGTTTCAGACCTTTTTTCAATAACTGGTTCCTCTAAAACATTATCTTCATATAAATCAGATGATGTATCAATATCAGTTTTATCATTTTCTCTGTATATTTTTTCTGGTAAAATTTCTTTATTCGGTGGTATTTCTGTTCTTGATTCAATTGAATCTGGTATTTGAGTATCCTGAGTGAAAACTTCATCGGGCTTGCTCTGTTCTTCAATATTCGCTTTTTCTTCTTCAACGAGAACTGATTCGAATTTTGTATCTTCTGAATAAGCTGTGGTAATAATTGGAATTTCTGTTTCAGCGGACTTTTCACGCGTTTCTGTTATTCTGTTATCATGTGACTCTAAAACTTCTTTTTCATCAATTTTCTCAATTGCCGGTTGGTTTTCAGTTGTATCAATTAGCTTTGAAATAAGTTCCTCGGGAGTGAAGGATCTTTTTAGAAAATCTACTATTCCATACATTTCTGTATAACGTGGCTCAACAGTTCCGCCATGCGGAGTGATAATTATTATCGGAATATTAGAAAGTGTATCGGTATCGTGGATAGCTTTTGCGATCTCAAGTCCGCTTACATCTCGCATAGCAATGTTAATGAAAATGAGCGAGGGAATTAGTTTTTTTGCAAGGGATAAACTTTCAGATTTGCCGTGAGTATTATGTACTATATATCCTTCTGATTCAAGAATTGATTTAATTTTTAGAGTTGTCTCGTTATCAGTATCTATAATTATTATGTTCTTTTCATTCATACTCAGACCCCCTTAATAATATAAGACAAAATATAAAATTTAAGACTCATTATTTCTTTAAATAACCTTCAACTAATATATCAGAACCAATTTTTTTAACTTTAACGTCTATTATATTATAAGCATTTTCCAGTCTTCTGAATAATCTGCCGCCTACAGCTGGAAATGAGTCTTCTCCACCAATAATTTTTGGAGCAATGAAAAACATCACTTTGTCAACAATACCCTGTTCCAGTACATGAGAATTAAAAGACGAGCCGCCTTCAAGAAGAACAGATGTTATTTCACGTTTCCCGAGTTCTGATGCGAGCCAGTTTAAGTCGAGTCTGTCTTCAAAATAGATTAGTTCAATGTTCAGTTTTTCAAATTGTTCTGAATGGGGATTATTATTTTTAGTAACAATAATGGTTTTTGGTGGAGTCTTTAAAATTTGTGCATTTAGGGGTGTCTGAAGTTCAGGATCAATAATAATGCGTGTGGGATTCTTGCCTCCCTTTATTCTTGCGGTAAGACGTGGATCATCAGCCTTGACTGTACCGATAGCAGTCATTACAGCATCTGAAACGCTCCTGATTCGGTGTACCAGTGCGCGTGCTTTTTCACCTGTAATCCATTTTGATTGACCTTCAGGAGTAGCAATTTTTCCATCAAGTGTCATTGCAATTTTAAGAGTAAAAAAAGGTTTTTTTGTTGTTATATATTTAATATATGATTCATTTAATTTTTTTGCCTTTTCTTCAAGTATTCCATAAATTACTTCAATGCCTGCATTGAATAATTCTTTTACCCCTTTACCAGCAACTTTTGGATTGGGGTCAAGCATTGCAATTACCACTTTTTTAATCCCAGCATTAATAATAGCCTTTGTGCAAGGAGGTGTTCTTTTATCAGTATGACAGCATGGCTCAAGGTTTACATACAGAGTTGAACCTTTTGCTTTTTCTCGAACTCTGGAGATTACAAGTGCTTCTGCATGAGGTGTTCCGGGCTTTTTATGATAGTCTTCTGCTATTATTTGATTGTTTTTAACCAGTAAAGCACCAACCATCGGATTGGGGCTTGTAAATCCTTCTGCTTTTTTAGCAAGTCTTAAAGTGCGTTCGATATAAAATTCGTGTTCCATGATCTAAAATAGAATACCATAATTTTATGTTTATCAAAAATAGTTAACCATAAAAAATGCAAACATTACCCGGAATTTTATTTTTTACGTCAATTTAAACCTGATAATGAAGCCTTTGCTCAAAAATTTATTTAACCTGATAATTTTTTTTCATATATATAACCGCATGAACATGTAAAGCGTAAAACGTGAACAAGTGAAAACGCAAAAAAGTTGTCTTTTTAACACGTTACGCTTTACAGTTTACGGAGAATAGTAAAGAGCGGAGAGAAACAACCCCCTGCCCCCTTAACAAAGGGGGAATAGGAAGGGTGATAACAAAAGGGTAACAACCCCCTGACCCTCTTAACAAAGGGGGAACAACCCCCTGACCCCCTTAACAAAGGGGGAATTAAGAATGGGTGTTAACAAAGGGGGAATACCCGTAAAAATTCCACTCAGAAAAGAGGGATAACTTCAATAAATTCCCTCTTAGAAAAGCGGATACCTATAATAAATCCCCCCTTAAAAAAGGGGGATGCTCATAAACATTCCTACTTAGAAAAGGGGGATAACTTTAATGAATTCCCTCTTAGAAAAGCGAATGCCCATAAACATTCTCCCTTAATAAAGGGGATGCCCATAATAAATTCCCCCTTAGAAAAGGGGGATTAAGGGGGTTGTTATATTGAATAAAATTTTTCGTAACATCTACATCATTTCAATTGCAGTTTTAGCGTTATACAATTGCGACAAGTTCTATGTCAAAAATTAAGTCTTTGCCAGCTAAAGGATGATTAGCATCAAAAGTTATAGCTTTTTCTGTAATGTTTTTAACTTCTGCTACAAATGTCCTGCCATCAGGGCTCTGGAGCTGAAAATGCTGACCGATTTCTGGCTGCACAGTAAGTGGTAAGCGTTCTCTATCAATAGTAACAACCAGTTCCTGAATATGGGGGCCATATGCTCTTTCACTTTCAATTGTTATAGTTTTTGATTCATTAATATTCATTCCAACTACTGCGGATTCGAAGTCTGGTATAAGTCTTCCATCTCCAATTCTAAACTCAAGAGGTTCCCTGTTTATAGAACTATCAAATATAGTTCCATCATTAAGTTTTCCTGTGTAGTGAACCTGAACAGTATCACCAATTTTTGCCTTTTCCATTTTTTCTCCTTTCTTAAAAAACAAAAGCCGAACCCTCAAACTATCTGGAGTTCGACTGCTCAACCAATTTTTGTAATATTGGACAAGCTTAAACTATGTATTTATATCTTCAGTTTAACAGTATCAATTATATCTGTCAATCAAAAACCTCTTTCAATTAATTATCTGCATTAGCTTAATGATACGGTTGAGTGAGGTAAATAGAGCCATCACTATTAAGGTATCGAGAATTAAATTCTTAGAAATGTACGGATTTTAAAAGCCATTAAGCTTTCCGGCTTTCAAGCTTGATAGCTATTTAGCTTTTTAAATTGCATTTTGCGAGTTAATCAATCCCTGTGTTGTTCGTAGATTTCATCAAAAATAGAAGCTGTTTCCTTGAATGCTTTTAAAACAGCAGGGTCAAAATGTTTGGGTTCAGTTCTTCCATCACCTTCGGTAATGATTCTAAAGGCTGTTTCATGACTTAATGAATCACGATAAGGTCTTTTACTCCTTAAAGCATCATATTGATCGCAAAGCATTGCTATTCTTCCTTCTATGGGTATCTGTTCACCTCTGAGCCCGTTTGGGTATCCGGTACCATCCCATCTTTCATGGTGTGTTAGTGCTATTGATGCGGCAATTTGAATTCCGTAATGTTTTGAGCCTGAGAGAATATTGGCGCCTATAGAAGGATGCATTTTCATAATATTGAATTCTTCTTCGTTAAGGGGTCCGGGTTTTAATAAAATATGATCAGGTATTCCGACTTTACCTATATCATGCATGGGACAGGCGAATGATATTAATTCAATAAAATCTTCAGGTAATTTCAGAGTAGTTGCAATCTGTTTTGCATAAAGTCCAACTCTTTTTATATGCATTCCTGTTTCTTCATCACGGTATTCAGCAACAATTGTTAATCTCTGCATCAGTTCTTCGCTCATATGCTTCACCATTTGCAGTGCATTAACAAGTTCTTTTGTCCTCTCGTTAACAGTATGCTCGAGCATATTTTTATAATCTCTCTCAATTATTTTTAACTTTATAATATTGACTGCTTTTTCAATAATATGAAGCAAGTATTCGGGTTTATAAGGTTTTATCAAAAAATCAAAAGCTCCCTTTCTAATTGCATCTATTGCTATATCGAGATCTGCGTAAGCGGTCATCAGGATAACAGGTTTTTCAGGACTTAAAGAATGTATTCTTTCAAGAAGTTCTATTCCGCTAATACCTGGCATCCTTATATCTGAAAGTATTATATCGATTGAGCTATTTGATTTAATGATATTGAGCGCATCAATTGCATCCGGACTTGTAATTGTACTAAAACCATACTCTTTGAGAAAATCAGATGTAGATTCTCTCATAAAAGCTTCGTCATCAACAACAAGTATGGTATATATATTTTTAAAAATATCAGGTGAAACATTCATTCAAACATAACCTCCTTAATAATTCAATACGCTTTTAAAAAGTACCTAAATTTTTAGTTTGACCTCTGAACTTTCTTTTTCTTCTTTTGTTCATACATAATAGTATCTGCTTTACGGATCATTTTTTCAAGCGTAAGAGGATGTTCTACATCAATGTCAGTAAATCCTGTGCTTAGAGACAATTCATATGGGCGCTTTTTTAGTATATTAAAATTATTAACGTTCTTATTAAGACGTTCGAAGAGTCTTTCTGCATTTTTTTTATCGATATTCATTGCAAAAACAACGAATTCATCTCCACCTATTCTTCCTATTATGTCCGATGTTCTGAATGTCTGTTTTAAAATATTAGCTGTATCAATTAGCGCATTGTCACCTTCTGCATGTCCAAAATTATCGTTAATCCATTTCATGCCGTCTATATCTATAAAAAACATAATAGCGTTCCTCTCTATTCTGAGCGCAAGTTCAAGTTGTTGTTGTGCAATAGCAGCAAAACCTCTCCTGTTGTATAAACCTGTCAGAGAATCCAGAACTGAAAGAGCTCTCAATGTCTCTTCGATTTTTTTATGAATGCTTATGTCCCTGAAAATAGCTCTTGTAGAAATAAATTTCCCGTTTTTTATCTGCGGGCTAATGTTCCCTTCTACTATTATTTCATCTCCAGATTTTGTAACAAATACAGCTTCGACATTCTCAAGCACCGTACCTCTTTTTGCCTCTTCAAATTTTTTCATGCAACTTTCATAACTCTCTGGCTTTAATATATCTATTAAAGTTAAGTGTTCTACTTCTTCATCAGTATATCCAAGAAGTTCTTTCCACCTCTTGTTAACATAAAGGAATTTTCCATTTTCATCGACAATCTGAATTAAATCGTGAGCATGTTCAAAAAAATCTCTGAATTTTTCTTCGGATTCCTTTAATTTTTCTTCTGCGAGTTTTCTCTTTGTTAAATCATGTGCTATGTGTACTGAAGCTCTGATTGAGCCTTTTTCATCATATATTGGAGAAGTTGATATCAAATAATATCCACCAAGATTTTCTTCATAAATTTCTTCTGTGAAAGTCTTTCCCTCTAACAGTGTTCTTTTGTGAGGACATAAATCTGGCTGCAATTTATTTTTATGAACATATTCATAACAGTGAAGACCTGCGGCATTTTGTTGGGAAATGCCTAATTTATCAGTCATCGCTTTGTTTATTTTCACTATACGATAATCTTTATCTATAATTGCAATTAAGTCAGGCAAAGCATTGAATGTCATCTCCCATTCATCTTTTTCTTTTTTAAGCTCTAATTCTTTTACCAATCTTTCGGTAATGTCCTGAATTATAGTAATTGTTCCAATAATTCTTTCATTATCAACTAAAGGCGCTATTTTAACATTCTGCTGCATATACTCAAAGAAAGCATTGCTTTCTTGAAGCTTTACGGGTATGAGATATTTATGAAATCTCTGCGAAAGTTCAGATTTATTTCCTTTAAGAGCCTCTATGTAATATATATCTATATTTTTGGCAGAAAGTTCCGGATAAACTTCAAAAAGATTCTTGCCAATTATATCTTTTGCCATTTTGCCTGTGTGAAGTTCGAGCCAAGAGTTCCAGCTCTGAAATACTAATTCAGCATCTGTTGTAAATATGCCCTGATCAGCAAATTTATAGATCCAGTTTAAAATTGCTCTACTGTAAAGCATTTCATTCATAAATACGCTCCAGATTTAATTGATAGAGAATTTATTGCTCTAATACATATTATATGGTATATTATGAAAAAATAATAATATTTTGGAGGAATATTGGTCGGGGAGGTTCTAAGAAAGAAAAGGGAAGGACTGGGGAAAGACCTCAGAGAAATCTCCGAGACGCTGAAAATAAAATATTCATATTTGAAAGCTCTTGAAGAAGATGATTTAAAGAATCTTCCTGCTGAAGTTTATGTAAAGGCATATCTTATAACTTATGCTAAATATCTTGGACTTGACCATGAAAGCATTCTCAAAACATATAATCTTTCTCAGCCTTCAGAGCCAGTTGATAAAATTATCAATATTCCAGTTTCAAAAAAAGGGGGAAAAAGATCATTCAAGTATTTTTTCATTCCTGTCAGTATTGTATTAGTTGCTATTATAATTGCTGCTGCAATTTTTAAACATAAGCCTGATTCTGATACTAAAATTATCCAGAAAACAGATGATATTAAAAAAATAAGACCAGAAAGTATAAATACAGGCATTGAAACATTACAATCTCTTGAGATTAGAGCTATTGAACCAACATGGCTTCAGATTATTTCAGATAAAATGAACTCGCAGGAGATGCTAATTCAGCCAGGCGAGACTTTCAGGTGCCAGGCAAAGAATTCATTTTCTTTGAAGATCGGCAATGCAGGTGGAATCCGTGTGTTTTTCAATGGTAAAGACATCGGAAAGCTTGGCGAATCCGGACAGGTCATAAGGTTGAATCTTCCAGAAAACGGCACTTAGCTTACCACATTGACGATTTATGTCAGAAAAAAAAGATAAACGAGAATTTAAAAGATATAAATTTAAAACTGATATTTCAATTTCTTCAAAAGATGAATCCTGGTTAGCATCTACAACTGATTATTCGCTAAAAGGAATAGGGTTCTGTATAGACAATTCTCCACCAATTACAACAGGTTCCGGTGTTAGCTTCAATATAAAAGAACTCAATCTTAATGAACCCGGTCAAATTATCTGGTCGAAGAAAGATGGAACGACTATAACTGGTGGAATCGAGAGAAAAAATATATCCGGGATGCTAAGGCATTATCCATTAGCAGATATTTTTATGGATTTGCAAAGGAGCATGAGGAACGGCATACTTCACGTTATTAATCAAAATACAACGAAAAGAATTTTTATCAAGAATGGAGATATAGTCTATGCTACTTCTAATGCTGAAGAAGACCGTTTTATTGAAGTATTGCTGAGTTCAAAAAGAATTACTATTGATCAATATTATCAGATAATAAATATTTCAAAACAGAAAAATAAAAGTCATGGCTCGACAATCGTAGAACTCGGGATTTTAAAACCTGCTGAGATTATTGATTCTATCAAACAGCAAGTTGAACAGATAATACTGAGCCTTTTTCAATGGGAAAACGGGAAGTTTTCTTTCGTTGAAGGTCCGGTTATAACGGAACATATTATACATCTTAAACTGAGTACAGCAAATCTTATATATCGTGGAACCAGGCAAATAAATAATATTGCAATGATTAACAGGATGATGCCACCAAAGAATTCAGTTTTATGTTATTCTTCTGATCCTATAGATCTTTTTCAAGATTTGAAACTTGATGAAAACGACAGAAGAATCCTTCACAGGATAGATGGGAAAAAGAGTATAAATGCTATAATAGCTGAATCCGGGAAAGATTCTTTTCAAACAGTAAAGACAATTTATGCTTTATTGAGTACTCGTGTTATAACAATAAAGGAAAATAATCAAACTTCCGAACAGGCTGATATGGAAGATGAAATTTTGAAAAATGACCTTAAAAATATAGATAATGAATTTATTGAAAAAGTAGAATATCTCTTTCAGAGACTGGATAATATTGATCATTATAGTTTTCTTGGAGTTCCAAAGTGGGCTACTTTAGATAGCATTAAAAAAGCTTACTATAGAGCTGCAAAAGAATATCATCCTGACAGACATTTATCAATTCAATCAGATGATTTCAAAACAAAACTTAATTCTATTTTTTCTCATCTTACAGCAGTATATAAAGTTCTTTCAAGTCCTTCCGAGAGAATAAAGTACGATGAAGGATTATCATCAAAATCTGCACAGATTTATCTCGATAATTCTGATTTGGCAAAAATTAGATTTCAGGAAGGAGAAACAGCTTATAAAAAAGGAGCTTTTTCCGAAGCACGGGAATTATTTGGTCAGGCAGTTTATCTTGATAGTTCTGTGCCTGCTTATCATTATCATCTCGGTCTTGTATATAATCAGGAAAAACAATTTCAACAGGCTGTCAAATCAATAAGTCAGGCAATTAAACTCGACCCGTTTAATGCAGAATATCTTGCAGAACTGGGGTATCTTTATATTAAACTCGGTTTTCCGCTCAGGGCTAAATCAACATTCGAAAAAGCTCTAAAAATCAATAGCTCATGTAAACGGGCTAAAGAAGGTTTACATCAATTGAATTCAAAGTAAAGATTTAACCATGATAGAAAATACTTTTTGTATTTTGGATGGTATAGGAGAAAAAACAGAAAAGCGCCTGTGGAAAAAAGGCGTTCTTACCTGGAATGATTTTCTTAATTCTAATACTATAGAATTCATATCAATGAATAACAAAAAAATCTATGACGGGGTTCTTCTAAATTTAAATGTTGAACTTGAAAAAGGTAATACAAAATATTTGTCAAGGAAAATAAAAAGACGTGAACACTGGAGGCTTTTTGAAAAATTCAAAGATTCTGCTGTATGTCTTGATATTGAGACAAATGGATTTATGCCTGATAAAGGAGGATATGTAACATTAGTAGGTCTATATAATGGATATGATTATAAATGTTTTATTCGTAATATTAATCTTAACCCTCTGGAACTAAAGAAAGAGCTTTCCAATTATCGAATTCTTATTACATATTTCGGTACAGGGTTTGATGTCCCTTTTTTATTAAGAACAATGAATGGTCTGGAATTTGATATTCCTCATTTTGACACCTGTTTTTGTTCAAGAAAAATTGGGTTTAAAGGAGGGCTTAAAAAACTTGAAGTTGCTCTTGGAATTGAAAGAGCTCAATCAGTACAGGGTATGAATGGCTATGATGCTGTAAAATTATGGGAACATTATTGTAATGGAAGCAATGAAGCTCTTGATCTGCTCATCCTGTATAATAGAGAAGATACTGTTAATTTATTCAAAACAGCCGAGTTTTTATACCATGAATTAAAAGAACAGACTGGAATAAATGATTATATTCCTTAACCTGAATAATGCAGACTCTGCTCAAGAATTTATTTAAATCAATAACCTTATTTCAGATAATAAATTATTTTTCAACAGCTTTGTTTAAAAAGCCTGTAAGCTTTTCAGTTTGTAAGATTGTAGCTTTTTAAATATGGATCATCTCCAAAAAAGCTGGCAAGATCATGAGGATTCGAGGGAAATAAACACTTGAACCCCTGACCCCCTGAATCCCTGAATCCTTGAATTCTCGGATCCTTGAATCTTTTTTGACAACTAAATTGGAGAAGAACCTAAATTATATATATAAATCGTAACCATTATGATAAAGACTGGACATGTGATTACACAATCAATTCATACTGTAAAACATCTTTTTGAAATACACAATGATATATTGATTTCAGACTTAAAACTTGCAAACATGTTGTCATTACTGGAAGATAAAATCAATACTTCGCGGCAAGAGATGATCAAAAGCGGAATAGTTAACGAATGTGCATCATGTTCCCTTCAGAGAGCAGAGACATGTTGCACATATAGAACTGGTTATAAGTGTGATACTACCCTGCTTTTAATAAACTTATTAATGAATGTGCCGTTACCTGAATTCCCATTTTATCCTGAATTATGTCACTTTCTTACAGAAAAAGGATGTTGTCTTAAAGCAAGACCCGTGATTTGTATCAATTATACCTGCTCTGTTCTGAGAGAAAAAATACCATTTGAAAAACTACTCAGAGTTCAGAAAATTACAGGCGAGGAAATGGATTTGATATTTAAAACAGAAAATTATATAAAAAAAATTTTGAGGGAAAGAGGTTAATAAAATGATGCATGATGAGGCTTGGAAACCAAGAAAAGTAGTTATTGTGGGTGCAGGAGCGGTCGGTTCAACCTTTGCTTTTGCTCTTGCCCAGCATGGTATTGTTAATGAAATTGCAATTATTGATATGAATGAAGATCTTGTTAAGGGTCAGGTGCTTGACCTTATGCATGGTAAACCATATTTTCCTTCTGTGGATATTTATCAGGGAAGCAATATTGATTATTCAGATGCGGATGTAATTGTAGTTACTGCCGGTGTAAAAATGCTTAGTGGCAAAGAATCAAGGTTAAGTCTTCTTGAAAAAAACAAATCTATTGTTGAGGGAATTATCGATGAAATCATTAAACAAAATTCGAAAGCAATAATAATTATAGTGAGTAATCCTGTAGATGTTTTAACTTATGTAGCATGGAAAAGATCGGGATGGGAAAGAAACCGTGTAATTGGTTCCGGTACTGTATTGGACAGTTCGAGATTACGGTATCTCCTCAGTAAAAAATGTGGAATAAATGTTCATAATGTTCATGCATATGTTCTCGGTGAGCACGGAGATAGCGAATTTGCAGCATGGTCGATTGCTCATATAGGAGGAATACCTATTAACAATTATTGCAGTTTATGTAATTTATGCGCTGACTATATAGAAGAACGTAAAAAAATTGAAGATATTGTAAGAAAGTCGGCTTATCATATTATTGATTATAAAGGCGCTACATATTTCGGAATTGCAATGGCTCTTTTAAGAATTGTAAGCGCAATTATAATGAATGAGAAAAGCGTTTTAACTGTATCAACAGTTCTTCAAGGAGAATATGGTCTGTCAGATGTAAGTCTCGGGATACCTGTAATTCTATCACGAATGGGAATAGAAAGAATTATTGAAACTAAATTGCTTCCTGAAGAGCAATCTTTACTTGAAAAATCTGCCTCAATACTCAAAAGCAATATATCAGAACTTATTACCTGAAATACCCTTGAATGCTTCAGGTATGCTGTCAATAATATCCGAGGCTATTAATGAATGCATGCCTTTATTATTTGCAGTTATATCCCCTGCCAATCCGTGCATGTAAACGCCAAGGATGCATGAATCAAGTGTTGAAAGTTTTTGAGCAACGAACCCGGAAATCATACCTGTAAGAACATCTCCAGCACCTGCTGTAGCCATTCCGGGATTCCCTGTAGTATTAATGTACGCTTTTCGATCAGGGGAAGCAATTATTGTAGGGACTCCTTTAAGTACGAGTCTAACCCTATTTTCAGATGCGAATGTAATGGATTTGTTAATTCTATCTCTTTCTATTTCAGCAACCGATAAGTTAATGAGACGGGACATTTCACCAGGATGAGGTGTTAGAATAATTTCAGTATTTGCATTTTTAAAAACTGCTTTCGGATCTGAAATTGAATTAAGTCCATCAGCATCAATGATTAAAGGGATTTTAGATTCTGTAATTAATGCTCTGATTATTTTTTTTGTTGCATTGTTTACACCCATACCCGGACCTATAGCAATTACCTCAGCGTTTTTCTGAGCAAAATCCATTATATTATCCAGAGCTTTTTCTGAGAGCCTGCCCTCGCCGTTATCAGGAAGTAATAAGGTCATTTCTTCTGTAACTCTCTGCTGGAAAATATCTGAAAGTCTCTCCGGAATTCCAATTGTAACAAGACCGGCTCCTGACCTCAAACATGCTTTTGCTGCCATAAAAGCAGCACCTGTTTTGCCCTGTGATCCTGCGATCAAAAAAACATGTCCATAATTTCCTTTATGAGAATATTTTTTTCTCTCAGGGATTAATTTGCATATAGTATCTTTTTCAATTAATTCTGTATTTAATGAATCAGATTCGAGTAAATTCTCTGGGAATCCTATGTTTTCTATAAAAAGCTTTCCAGTGTATTCAGCTCCCGGATATAGAAAATGTCCTCTTTTAGGAAGTCCGAAGGTAACAGTATAATCAGCCTTAATTGAAGTTCCAAGAATCTGGCCTGTGTCAGAGGATATGCCGGACGGTATATCAATTGATATTACTGGCAATTTTGACATGTTAATTATTTCTATAATTTTTGCGAGTTCACCTTTTATTTCTTTGCTTAATCCTGTGCCAAGAATTGCATCAACAATAATTGTATCCCGAGAGAGAAATTCTATGGTATTTTTTAGAAAATATGCTGAATCGTAAAATGGAATATTGAACTTTATTGCAGATTGATATTGAATCAAAGCATCACCTTTAATTTTTTGGGGATCTGCTGTAAGTATTACTTTCACATCACTCCCTTCACTTCTCAAAATACGAGCTACAACCATTCCATCACCGCCATTATTACCACTCCCTGCAAAAACCAGTACCTTCTTCTGATTGAACATCTCCTGTATTTTTTTAGATATAGCCAATCCTGCTCTTTCCATTAAAACAGTACCAGATATTCCATATTCTGAAATAGTTTTACTGTCAATCTCGCGCATTTCATTCGAAGTTGTAACTTTCATTTTAAATCCCTCTTGAAAATTATAGCATTACTTTAATTATTAAGCATAATTCTATAAAAAAAGAAATAAATTGACAAATTTCAGGAAACATGTTAGAAAATTAAGATGTCTCTCTTGGGAAAGAAAAAACAGCGTATCGGCGAGCTTTTTGTTGAGCAGGGTTTAATAAACACAAACCAGCTGAAAGATGCATTAAAAAGACAGGCGCAGGTTGGTGGACATCTTGGTTCAATATTGGTTGAAATGGGTTTTGTTGACACTGATACCATGCTCTCATTTCTCAGCAAACAAGTTGGCATACCTTCGTTAAATTTATCCAAAATTGATATTTCACCTGAAGTTCTTAAAATAATGCCTGTTGAAAAAATTAAAGCAATGAAAGTTCTACCCGTAACTTTCGATGAAAACTCCATTACTCTTGCAATGGTTAATCCAAAAGATATGATAGCTATTAGAGATATAGAATTTTCATTAGGTAAAAAAGTCAATCCAGTTGTTGTGTTAGCCTCACAAATGGAAGCAGCTTTAAAAAGACTTATTGAACATCCAGAAAATGGGATTTCAGGTTCAAATATAGAAAAAAATAGCATTAAAGTTGAACTTCGAAAAGCACCATCATTAATGAATCTATTAAAGTATCTTTCAAATTCACCTGCAACAGATTTAATGCTTACAGCAGGTGTTCCTCCATCAATAAAATTTGGAAATGTTATTAGAAGAGCGTCTATGAATGCTTTAACACCGGATGATTGCATGCATTATGCAAAAGAACTTTTAAAGGAAAAGAAATGGGAAGTTTTTCAGGAAAAAGGAGATTTTGATACAGCGATAACCTTTCCTGAAATCGGACGTTTCAGAGTAAATTTATATAAACAGCGCAACTCAATTTCAATAACACTTAGATATATAAAAGACATTCTTCCTTCAATAGAAGAACTCAATATTCCAGAATGGATTAAAGAATATGTACTGATGCCACAGGGGCTTATTCTTGTCTCAGGCCCTGCTGGACACGGAAAAACAACGACCTTAAATACAATAGTCGATATAATTAACTCTACGAGAAGGTGTAATATCATAACATTTGAGGAACCTATTGAATATTTACACAAACATAAAAAAAGCAATGTAAACCAGAGAGAAATTGGAACTGACACAGAATCTTTCATAGAGGGAATGAAGCATGTTTATAGACAGGACCCGGATGTTATTGTAATTGGAGATCTTAGAGATTCTGAAAGCTTTAATGTTACTTTACAGGCTGCTGATACAGGTCATCTTGTGATAGCCTCTTTACATGCCAGTAATTCTGTTACGACACTCGAGAGAATAGTGAACATGTTTCCACCACATCAGCAGTTATTTATAAGAACCAGGCTTGCTGATAATCTTATTTTTGTTTTCGCTCAAAAATTAATTCCACTCAAGACAGGTGAGGGAAGAATTCTTGCATATGAATCAATTATCAATAGTATTGGAATTAAAAATCTTATACGCGAAGGGAAAACACATCAGATAAGGTCTCAAAAAACAACCATTAATACTGAGGATTTCACACCTCTGGAAATATCTCTTGCAAAATTGTACAAATCTGACCTCATAACTTTTGAAGATGGTCTTCTTTATGCAGAAAACAAGCAGTTTTATAAAGATCTGACTCGAGCAGCATAATTAGCCCTAATAATTTATACTTTGCTCTAAAAATCTATTTAATTCGATGAGTTATTTTATATTAGGGTTATATGTAACTATGGCTATATTTCTGAAACTAATTAAACTACATGAATACCAAATAGAGTAGGGCAGAGAGAGCTAAGCACGTAAGCGTGTGAACACGTAAAGCGTAAAACGCGAACACGTGAAAACGTTTTAAACGTTTTACGATTTACAGTTTACGTAACGTAGAGATTTGCACTTTACGATTTGCAGATAAAGCGGAGAGCGGAGGGGGACAACCCCCTGACCCCCTTAACAAAGGGGGAACAACCCCCTGACCCCCTTAACAAAGGGGGAATATGGTATTGGTGATAACAAAGGGAGAATACCCGTAAAAATTCCCCTCAGAAAAGAGGGATAACTTTAATAAATTCCCTCCTTAGAAAAGCGGATACCCATAATAAATTCCCCCTTAGAAAAGGGGGATTAAGGGGGTTGTTATATTGAATAAAATTTTTCGAAACATTTGAATTATTCTAAGTGCTTTTTTGGTTAAATGAATTAAAAGCAATGTCTGTATTTTTGAAGTTAAGCTAATCAAAATGAAAATTGAAAAATTTTATTGTATTACATTTTTCTTTAATAGCAATTGCTCCAATATAATTTTTGATGTGAATTATATCGAATAAACTCCATTCATTTTTTTCAGAAGGTAATCCATCTATTGAAATAATTTCAGGTTTTTCATCAGGAAGGATTGAAACCTCAAAACTTTTTAATGAACCGGAGAGTCCGAGCCCTTTTGCTTTTAAAAATGCTTCTTTTCTTGTCCAGCATCTGAAAAATGCTTCTTTACGTAACTTACCTGAAAGGCTGTTTAATTTTTTGTTTTCATTAATTGTAAAAAATCTTCTTGCTATACCATCAGAATTTATTGTTCTTGAAATATATTCAATATCAACTCCAATTTCCTGTCCTCTGTAGATTGCGATCAGGGCTATTTCATGAGAATGTGATAGATTAAAAAAAATATCCGGGCACTTGGAATCAAGTAAAATATAGGGTTTGCCTCTATTATCAGTATAAAAAACTATTTCTTCAGGTTTTTCCCCTAAATATTCTGAAAGCAATAATCTTAAAACCGCATGTGAAATTATGTATCTTGCTCGGTCGTCTGAGAAACGAAAAGCTGAGGCTTTCTTTTTTTCTTCATCAGATAATATAGAAATATAATTTTTTACTTTATTTAGATTATAGCCAAGATTAATTTCCCAAACATGAATTTCATTTTTTTCTATTATCATACTGACTGTTGATTCTAAAACTACAAATACATTACATGAAACATCGATTATTTACCAGGTAAAGTGATATATATAGAAGCCCTTTCTCTGTAAATTAGAAGAAGTATTTCTGAGCCTGACTTAATCTTTGAGACAACTTTATCAAATTCCTTCACATTTGTAATTTTTTGTCTGTTAATTTCTAAAATTATATCGCCTTCTTTCAATATACCAAACGCAGGGCTTTCTTCGTCTATATCTTCAACTATAACTCCATATATTTTGGATGGAAGCAGCAGTCTTTCTATTAGCTCGGGTGTTATGTTTTGAACTGCAACTCCACTTAAAGAATTATCATATTCACCTTTTGAAGGTTTATGAATTTCTGATGGCAGTTCTCCAATAATAATCTTTTTTATAATGGTTGTGCCTTCCCTTATAATCTTGACTTCAATCTCATGTCCGGGTTCTATTACTGCGACTTTATTCCTTAGTTGGTTTGGATCTTCTATTTTTTTACCATCAAATTCTATAATCACATCTCCTCTCTGCAAGCCTGCCTTATCCGCTGGTCCGTCTTCAACAACATCACCAATGAGAACACCTTTTTCATCGCTCAGATTAAACTGTTTTGCAAGTTCAGGTGTAAGGTTCTGTATAGCAACACCTATCCAGCCTCTTACAACCTTACCTTTGCTGATTAAACTGTCCATTACTGCTTTTGCCATGCTTGTGGGAACTGCAAATCCAATTCCCTGATAGCCTCCACTTGTGCTGAAGATAGCGGTATTAATTCCAACAAGTTCTCCTCTGACATTAACAAGTGCACCGCCTGAATTTCCAGGATTTATCGCAGCATCTGTCTGAATAAAGTCTTCATAGTCAGCAATACCAACATTTGCTCTGCCAACTGCGCTAACAATACCCATTGTTACAGTCTGACTCAATCCGTATGGACTCCCTATAGCAAGCACAGTTTCACCGACTCTTAATTTACTGGAATCTCCCATTTTAACTACGGGTAAATCTTTAGCTTCAATCTTTATTACAGCTATATCAGACATAGCATCGTTTCCTACAATTTTACCTTTGAATTCTCTTTTGTCAGATAAAGTAACTTTAATTTCTTCAGAACCTTGAACAACATGGTTGGCTGTCAGTATATAACCATCAGGATCAACAATTACACCGGAACCAAGTCCTGATGATTTTCTTTCTTTTGGAGCTTTAAAACGATCCCCAAAAAACCTTCTGAAAAAAGGGTCATCGAAAAAAGGGTCAAAGCCCCCCTGTGTCTTAATTGTTCTTGTGGTAGCAATGTTTACAACAGCAGGTTTAACAGCATCAACTATTTCTGCAGTTGCCTGCCCGACCCTGATTAAAATCTCAACAGTTTCCTTTGAAATTTTATTTTCATTGGCAAGACAGTTTGTATTATCGCCAAAATTAATTAAAAATATGAAAATGGACAAAATAAATGATATAAAAACATATCTTTTAGTTCTTGAATTCATAAAATTATTCTCCCTCTCTTAAAGTAAATAAAGAAACATTTTAAGTTTTATATTATATTTCTATAATCTTATTTTTACAATACCACAAATTGCATATCGTTTTTTTGTTGAAATATTTTTAATAGTTGATATAATTTACTCAGACGGTAATTGGTTGACGACCTATCTGCAAGATAAAATATGACAGATGACAGATTCGACTAAAATGATATCAAAACAAAACATAGATGGACAAGTCGAATAGATGAAAATAGAACGTGCTGAATCCCCACCAAACAGAACTTTACTGAACGTACTTGCCCAGGTATGCAGCGGGCTCGTGGCTGTTATAGGACTCCTTGCAATTCTCGGTTGGCTCTCAGGAAATCTTATTCTTGCCGGCTATGGAGCGCCGGTACCTATGGCGCCAAGCACTGCCCTGTTGTTTGTTGGATATGGAAGCACAGTTTTTTTACGCATTCGTAATCCTCACAGTAGCATCGTATATCGGGCAGGAATTATCCTTGGATTGACAGGCACACTTGCAGCAATTCTTTTGTTTTTTCTTTCCTTTCAGAGGATATATCTGACCGTCGAACACCTTGGCATCCCTATCAGCGGAACAGCTCAAGGAGTCCCGCTCGGGCATATGTCTCCGCTCACAGCGTTTTGTTTTGTTCTTGCCAGCCTATCGTTTTTGGCAGTGCTGTCATCACCACCAAAATTATAAGGCCGCACAATCGCAGGGTTTTTGCTGACCTGTCTTATCATGCTGATAAGCTTTGTATTATTCATAGCGTATCTCCTTGGAACGCCTGTCCTTTACGGTGGCAGCTTCGTACCGCCTTCTTTGTCAACTTCTCTCGCTTTTCTTCTCCTGGGAATTGCCCTTTTTGTGCCTTCCGCTCTTTATATAAAAGCTAAGGTTGATGTGGTTGAAAAGGTCGATAAACGCGCTGCAAAAAGGCTGATGCTTGTTTTTATACTACTTACAGCCGGAATTATTGTAACCGGGTACTTTTATTACCATGGTTATGAAAAAAATTACCGTTCCGAGGTGGAGAAGCAGCTTTCGGCTATTGCACAAATAAAGGTTGAAGAGCTTGTATCCTGGAGAGAAGAGCGGCTGGGAGACGCTGAATGTTTTTATACTAACAGGGCATTTTTTTTATTGGTAAAGCGGTTTCTTGAAACTCCGGGAGACACAGAGACGCAGATGCTCCTGAATTGCTGGCTTAGACGTGTGCAATTCGCATATCATTATGATCGGGTCTTTCTGCTTGATGCCAATGGCATCGAGCGTCTGTCTGTCCCTGATACACGTGAACCTGTTCCCCGTCATCTTTTACAGAATATTCCCGAGACTATGAGAACGGGAAAGATTGTTTTCCTGGATTTCTACCGCGACTTGCCTAATCAACCAATTCATCTCTCTATTCTGATACCCATTTCAAACAGTCAGAAAGGCAGCAAACCGATAGGTCTTCTCGTGCTCAGAATCGATCCGGAAGTGTATCTCTATCCATTTATCAGCCGCTGGCCCACTCCAAGCCGTTCAGCCGAAACAATGCTCGTCCGCCGGGAAGGGAACCACGTCCTGTTTCTTAATGAATTGCGGTTTCAAAAAAACACTGCATTAAATCTGAGATTCCCGCTTACAAATACGCAAATCCCGTCCGTTAAAGCGGCTTTGGGACATGAAGGGTTTACCGAAGGGATTGATTACCGGGGAGTTCGCGTCATTGCTTATGTGCGTTCTGTGCCGGATTCGTCGTGGTTTCTTGTTGCGCGCATGGATATAAGTGAAGTGTATGCACCGCTCAGAGAAAAGCTCTGGATGATAGTAAGCCTCATATTCGCTTTTCTCATCTGTGCAGGAGCAGTCACCGGTTTCATCTGGAGGCATCAGCGAGAGCGTTTCTATCGGGAGAAGTTTGAAAAATCAGAGGCACTGCGGGAGAGCGAGGAACGCTTCCGTTTGCTGGTCGAATCTTCGCCACACGCCATTTTTGTTCAAACAAAAGGCCAATTTGCTTACGTAAATCCTGCTGCTCTTACACTCTACGGTGCTGAATCGCCTGACCAATTGCTTGGCAAACCAGTGATAGACCGCTTCCACCCTGATTATCACAAGCAGGTGATAGAACACATCTGTCTGTTAAATGAAGATAAAAAGGAAATGCCAAGTCTTGAGCAGGTACATCTGAGAATTGATGGCACTCAGGTTAACGTTGAAGTGTCAGCAGTGCCTATAACCTATGGAGGGTGTGATGGAGCATTAGTGTTTGTACTCGACATCACCGAGCGAAAAAAGTCAGAGGATCAGATACGAAAACTCAATGAAGAGCTTGAGCAGCGTGTCCTTGACAGGACTGCACAGCTTGAAGCCGTCAACAAGGAGCTTGAGGCATTCAGTTACTCGGTATCCCATGACCTGAGAGCGCCTATCCGTCATATCGCTGGTTTTGTGGAATTGCTTATGGGAAACAGCTACCGTCTTCTCGATGAAAAAAGCAAAAGGTATCTTGATATCATTGCAGATGCAGCAAAACACATGGGGCATCTGATTGACGACATCCTGTCTTTTTCACGGATGGGCCGTGCTGAGATGCAGAAGACACTGCTTGATTCAGCACGGATGGTTGAAGAGGTGCTGATACAGTTCCAGCCGGAAATGGCAGAGAGAGATATCACATGGGATATTCATCCCTTGCCTGAAGTTTACGGCGACCCGGCAATGCTCAGGCTTGTATGGGAAAACCTCATTGGCAATGCGCTGAAATACACCCGGAAACGACAGCAGGCTGAAATAGAAATTTCCTGTTCGGAAACAGAGAGTGATTACACATTCTCCGTGAGGGATAACGGTGTGGGCTTTGATATGACCTATGCACACAAGCTTTTTACCTTGTTCCAGCGTCTCCACCGTGCTGAGGAGTTTGAGGGGACAGGTGTGGGTCTGGCAAATGTGCGCAGGATTATCCAGCGACATGGAGGCAGAACCTGGGCTGAAGGAAAGGTCAATGAAGGAGCAACCTTCTATTTCAGCCTGCCAAAAGCAAGGAAAGTGGGGGAATAATATACGGATAACTGAGTTTTGATAGAAGCAAATGGAGGGAACATGGTTACTTTAAAAAGCATTCTTCTGGTAGAAGATGACCCAAAAGATATAGAGCTTACACTGGAAAGCCTCGCAGAGTACAATCTGGCCAATGAGGTAATGGTCACACGCGATGGTGCGGAGGCCCTGGATTATCTGTATCGAAGAGGGCAGTTTGCCGACTATCCCGCCGGCAACCCTGCAGTAATTTTGCTTGACCTGAAACTGCCGAAGGTGGACGGATTTGAAGTGCTGAAAACGGTGAAATCGGATGAGAAATTAAGGCTTATCCCTGTGATAATTCTCACCTCTTCCCGGGAGGATAGAGACCTTTTTAATGGCTATAAGCTCGGGGTAAATGCGTATATCGTGAAACCGGTAGATTTCCGTAATTTTGCCGATGCAATAAAACAACTGGGGATATTCTGGGCGCTGCTTAATGAACCCCCGCCCGGATCTGCTAAAACAACGAAATAATAAGGTCATCCTCAATAAGACATAAATATATGGAGGTGATAATGAATGAAGACTTTATTGAATATCCTCATTCTTGAAGATAACCCCAAGGATGTTGAACTTGTCCAATCTGTGATAGCGAAAGAGGGTATCGAATGTCGTATAACACGTGTCGAGACCCGTGAAGATTTTATCAATATCCTTTCACAGAATGATTTTGACCTGATCTTCGCCGATTATACGCTTCCCTCATTTGATGGCCTTTCTGCATTGAACATATGCAAAGTGCGGTGTCCTGATATCCCTTTTATCTTTGTTACAGGAACCATGGGAGAGGAGATAGCCATAGAGACTCTCAAGGCTGGGGCAACGGATTATGTGCTAAAGGATAAACTGTCACGGCTTGTTCCTTCGGTGAAACGTGCTCTGCAGGAAGCAGAAGAAAAAGCAAAACGTAAGCAGGCGGAAGAGGAGTTGCTAAGTGAGAAAAGCTTTATCGAGGATGCATTGAATGCCCTTTCAGACATTTTCTTCGTTTTTGATTTGAATGGCAAATTTTTACGGTGGAATAAAACGATGAATGTAATTTCAGGGTATAGTGACGCCGATATTTCCTCCATGCAACCAGCGGATTTCTTTATAAAGGAAGATGCCGCGCGGGTAGTGAAGGCTATTGAGTCAGTGGTAAGGGAAGGCTATGCCGGCGTTGAGGCAAGGGTTTTAACCAGAGACGGGAGAAGCATTCCATATGATTTCACCGGCACATTGCTGAAAAACCACAAAGGTGAGCCTATAGGAATTTGTTGCATAGGCAGGAACATCACCGAGCGCAAGAAAGCTGAAGAGAAGATAAAATATCTTGCCTATTACGATACATTGACAGGCCTTCCAAACAGAAACCTCTTTTTTGAGAGGCTTGAACAGGAGATAGCAGTAGCAAAGGATAATCTGAATTCTTTCGCGGTGTTAATAACAAACATTAAAAATTATAAGTTGATATGCGATATATATGGCTCTAAGGTTGGGGATTTAGTTCTCAAAGAGGTTGCAGAAAGACTCTCACATGCTGTCCGAAAAGGAGATACTGTAGCATACCTGGGGGGGGATGAGTTCGGAATAATATGGCCTGGCATCACCAATCCTGACAGTATCATTATGATGGAGAAAATCATAGGGGATATATCATATCCTTTGAAGACTGATGGAGATGCGATAAATCTGACCTTCAGCGCTGGAATATCACTATACCCTCATGACGGGGAGAATGCTGCTGAACTCCACAGGACAGCTGGATTGGCGCTTTCGATAGCTAAAAAAGAGGCAGAGACAACCTGCCAGTTTTATAATGAAGATATAAATCGGGAAACTTCAGAACGTATGGTATTGGAGAAACAACTTGAAACAGCGTTTAAAAATGAGGAATTTATTCTTCATTATCAGCCTTACTGGGATATGAATACAAAAAAGATAGTCGGCATGGAGGCCCTCATCAGATGGCAAAGCAAAGATATGGGATTAGTTTCACCAGGGAAATTTATTCCTGTGCTTGAAGATACCAAAAAGATTATAGAGGTTGGAGAATGGATTTTGAGGACTGCTACAAGGCGGGTAAAAGAATGGCAGAATAAAAACTATCCTGTAGTTCCGGTCTCTGTGAATCTGTCACTGATTCAATTCAGACAAAAAAATCTTACAGAGATGATTAAGAATATAATGGCAGACTGCGGTTATTATCCCTCTCTCCTTACGCTGGAGATAACAGAAAATGCCTTTATGCAGGACATAGAATATACAAGCTCGGTTCTTAAAAAACTTAAAGATATAGGAGTTTCAATATCCATTGATGACTTTGGGACAGGATATTCATCTCTGAGTTATTTAAATAGATTACCGATTGACACTCTGAAGATTGATATATCCTTTATTAGAGAAGTAGTGAGAGATCCGGATTCTGCATCAATAGTAATGGCAATTATTAACATGGCACACACACTGAAAATAAAAACTATCGCAGAAGGTATAGAAACAGAAGAACAATGGAATTTTTTACGACTATTACGTTGCGATATGGGGCAGGGATACTATTTCAGCAAGCCTCTGCCAGCAGAGGAAGTAGAGAAGTTATTTATGCAACAATGAATTACTCCTGATTGCAGCACAAAACTTCGGAGAAGACTGTTAAGTTTTGCTATAATCAAAGTAAATTTCTACAGGATAAAAAATGGAAAATTTTGATAAAAAGAAAAATATCGGTGAACTCCTCATAGAGTATGGAAAGATTACAAAGGAAGACCTTGAAGAGGGCTTGCGGCTTCAAAAAGAGTTTAATCTGCGGATAGGTGAAACACTTATAAGACTCGGCAAGGTTACAAAGGATGATATTGAATGGGTATTAAGTAAGCAGCTAAATATACCATTTGTAATTGTTGAAAACATCAATCTTGATCCCAAATTGATAAATAAATTCTCAGAGGAATTTCTTACACGCAACCGAATCTTACCTCTTTATGAGACCGATGAAGAGATTGCAATAGCAACAGATGATCCGCTTAATAAAGATGTTTTTGAGTCTATGGAAGGATTTGTTAACAAAAAGATAAAGATTTCATCCGGAAACGGCGAGAAAATTAGAGAGATTTTAATGCAATTTTTTAAAAAGGAAGGTACGCCAGCTCTTATAAACAGCATTAAAGGACTTTTAGAAAAACTTACTGGAACTTCTTTTTACCGCATTGATTTCATTGTAAACGAAAACAGATGCGAAATAAACGTTTATGGATTTGGTCTTCTAAAAAATATATTGGTAATAAATTACTCATATACAAGGAAACAAATATTAGAATCATTCGAATCAATAGGCATAGGGTTTCTTTATGACTACTATGAAGATAACAGTACGTTTCTTCTATCGGTATTTCCCTTATTAAACAGGATTGAGAGTATTAGCTTGCCGGCAGCGATTGGAATATTTGGTTTATTTTTGCCGAATGGAATTGCATTTTCAGATATGAATGTAAGCAATATACCTTTTTTGTTTAAATCCGAAAAACCTGTCACGGGATATATTTTTATTTCCGCAAAACATTCCGCATCGAACTATAAAAAGACTGTATTTACCGTTGATACAGCCCCTGAATACTTTAAAAACTTTTATATCCACACTCCTGTACCTGAAACATGCACCTCTTGCAAAGAAAAAGGTTGTCTGATATGCAATGATCTTGGATATATTTTCAATAAAAAGTTAGACGGGGTTTATTCTTCAGAGGAATTAA
>FWPV01001878.1_pt1 | contig 53682 bp, 30 predicted proteins | sample 2228371 | NCBI WGS metagenome assembly FWPV01 (sample SAMEA103939776, study PRJEB20133) | metagenome
CGCCCTGTATGCTGTATGCTGTCTACTGTCTGCTTTCAAAGAAAGCACGCCGCGGACGATGGTGGCTGCGGGCATGACGCGTCGAGCGTCCGGCATCGAGGCTTCTTCGGTTCCAGTCGGCAGGGGCGAAAGGCTCGCGGTCATGTGCGGGTTGGCGCGGAACATCGGCCAAGGTTGATGCTCGGGCACGTACGGCACACCCAGGTTCCAGAGGTAGATGTCGGTTGAGTACATCCAGTATGCATTCGACGAAATGGCGCAGTCGAGCAGGCCGTCGCGGTCCACGTCGGCCAGAGCCGGCGAGCCGGTGATGCCGTAGCCATAGATGTAGCGGAGCAGCTTGGGCCAGCCCGGTATCTCCCTGCCGAGCCGGTCCCACGCATAGAGCTTCTCAAACCCCTCGGTCGTGTTCTCAAAGCCCATCACGATGTCCGGGAAACTGTCGCCGTCCACGTCGCCGATGACCGGCGCGTTGAACTGCCGGAATACCTGACCAGCAAGGGTCTTGGGCCAACCGGTCGGGCTTGCGCCGTCCGGCCGGAACACCGAGACGATTGAGTTGGCCGGAAAGCTGCCGCTGACCACGACGATCTCGGCTTGTCCGTCGTTGTCAATATCGCCGAGCACCGGCGAATTGGCATAGGAGCCGGGTATGGTCTTCGGGAAACCGACGAGCACGCGGCCGCTGTCGTTAGTGCAGAAGAGCCTGGTGCCGATGGTGAAGACGATTTCCGGGCGATGGTCGCCGTTGATGTCCCCGGCAACCGGGAACGTCGCGCCGCCGGTTCCGCCGTAGCCTTTGGGCCAGCCGGAAACGACGCTGCCGTCGACCTTGAAGACATAGACGCTGTCTTCGCGCAAAGAGATGAGCTCGGGCACGCGGTCGCCGTCCACGTCGGTCAGGGCCGGCGAGGAGAACTCGTCCGGCAGGGGCCAGCCTTCGAGCGCATCGCCGGACATATCCCACGCCGAAAGATACCCGCCGCCGGAGAAGACCTCAAGCAGCGAGTCGCCATTGACGTCGGCAAGCGCGGGGATGCCGTGGTAGTAGAGGCTGCCCGGATGGCCGCCGTTCTGGGGCCAGCCGCGCAGGATTGCCCCGCCGCCATCCACGAGGTAAACGTCGCTCCGGTTGAGGTCGAAACCAGTGGCAATCTCACTAAGACCGGTTCGGTTCACGTTGCCGGTCGCCGCCGGCATTTGGCAGAGACCGATGCCCGAAACCGGAAACCCGGAAACCAAGTTGCCGCCATGCGTCCAGGCAGCCAGCTTGTTGTTCTGAAAGTCCTGATGGTCGGTCCCGGCGACGAGCTCCAGGTTCGCATCGCCGGCGATGTCGGCGCAGGTCACCGGTGAGACGTTGGGGAAGGTCTGGGGCCAGCCTGGAGCGACCTGCGGGTCAATGCCGACAACCACCGAGCAGGTCGAATCAACGGCCGAGCCGAAGAACGCCTTGACACGCAGGCAATACGGCCCGGACTCACTGATACCGGAAAGGTCCCAGACCACGAGGGTATCGCGGTAGACCGACGCGGTCTGCGTCGGGCCGGCGGGCAGCCATTGGGCCGGCTGCATCCCGGCGCCGTACTCAAGCCGGAAGCTGTCAAGCCCCAAGCCGGCCACCGTGCCGATGACCGCGTAGCTGCTCCAGGTCGGCAGCACGTCCCAGCGGGCCGGACGGTCGAGCGCGACGGCTGCCGGGCCGGAGTCGGGGTGGTAGGTGTAGATGTACTTTGTCTGCCAGTCGGCGTTGACGAGCCGGGCGCCACGGAACTCAAGTCCGGTCGGCTTCGGGCCCGGCGTTCCCGCAGCTTTGGTCACGCCGCCGGTCGCCGGGTCCATCGCGTAGACCAGCCCTCCGTTCATGTCGCAGACCCAAAGCTGCGCGCCGTCCCAGGCGAGGTCTGCGACCATCCGGCACGGTGCCGCGAAACTGTCAAGCTTGAGGCCGTTGGCCGGGTTGAGCTTGAAGACGAAGCTTGGCCGGGACTGATTGGAGTTGATGTCCGCACACCAGAGGTAGCTGCCATCGAACGCCAATCCGGTTGGGTTCGAACCCGGAGCCCGAAACTGCTGCACCACGCCGCCCGTCCCGGGGTTTATCTTGTAGATCGCGCTGGCGTAGTTACCGGCCAGCCAGAGGTAAGACCCGTCCCAGCACAGCCCCTTGCTCCATTCGTCGGGCGCGAAGAACGAAGTGCGCACCGTGCCTGAGTCCGGGTCGAGCGCGTAGACGACGCGGGCACGCAGGTCAACATGCCACAGATTCGTACCATCCCAGGCCAGGCCGAATGGCGCGGTATCGGGCGACGGGAAAGAGTCAACTCCGAAGACGGGACTGCCAGCCAGCGCGTGGGGACTGTCACGGAGCCTGCACTGAGCAGCGCCGAAGTGTTGACCGCCCTCGAGCGTGCCCCCCGAACCGACCGGCGGCAAGAACTGCGGGCCGGTTTCGACGCGGCGCGGCACGCCCGAATCGAACACGGTTATGTCGCCGGCCAGCGCAACGGCAGCCAGGACAAGAACTATGGTAGAGTTCTTCAGTAGAACCTCCTAATTGCTACCTGATGTTAGCTCCGGCCGCACGGATGTCAAATCGGCAGCCGCGGTGCTAGAACCTGAGCACGGTGGCCGGGTCAATCGGCTTGCCGTCTTTGCGGATTTCGAAGTGGAGGTGCGGAGCAGTGGACTGGCCGGTTGAGCCGACCCAACCGATGGTCTGACCGGCCTGCACCGTGTCGCCTCGGTCCACGTTCCAGTCGTCAAGGTGTCCGTAGTAACTCTCGTAACCTTGCAGGTGACGCAGGAGCAGGAACCGGCCCAAAGCCCGGCCGGTGCCGCGGCCTAGGACCCAGCCGTCAGCAGTGGCGCGGACCGGGGTTCCGGTTCGCGCAGCGAGGTCAACTGCCAGGTGCTGAGGCGTTGCCGTCCGCGAGACTGCGTACTCGGTCAGGGGCAGAAGCGAGGGTACCGGGGTCGCGCCCCAGTTCTTGACCCACTCAGGCAGGTCAGCCGGTTCGGTCGCGGCCGAATCCCAGTTGACCGGTGCCGGGGTCTTGTCAACGCCGAGCATGGTCGCCATGCTGCGGGTCTGCTGCTCGAGCTCCTCCAGTTGCCGGCGCAGCTTGCCGACCTTGGCGAACTCAGCCTCGAGGTGACGGTTGCGCTGCTCCAGGTAGGAGAGACGGGTCATCCGGTACGCACCGGACATCACCATCACCACCGCTGCCACGATGACGAGCAGTGCCAGTGCCAGCAGTCCGAAGACGACCCGTACGCCCCAGAGTGGCAGCGTGAAACGGTAAGCTTCGGCGCTGTAATTGCCGGTGATGATAACCGAGATTTCCCTGCGGGGCACGAGAGAAAACGTCAGACCGGCGGCGGACAAGACTCCGAGTCCGAGGCCAGTCTTGGGTCACGTCCTGCGGCCCGGAGTTTGCGCACCAACCGGTTCAAGTCGTCGGCTGAGAGGTACTCGATGATGACTTGACCGCGACCACTTTTCTGCTCTCGAATCCGGACCCGAGTACCGAGGAACTCCTGCAACGATTCCTCGAGCTCGCGGACGTGCGGGTCGGCCTCGCGCGCCTCGTTCCGGACTCGCGCGTGCTCCTGACACAGTCGCTCAACCGTCCGGACCGACAGGTCCTGCTTGATAATCCGCTCACAGAGCTCAACCTGCCGGCGTCGGCTGTCGAGCGAGAGTAGCGCCCGGGCATGGCCGGCAGTAATCTTGCCCTCGGCCAGAGCATTCCTGACCTTGAACGGCAGGTTGGCATCCCTGACCTTGAACGGCAGGTTGAGCAGGCGCAGGGCATTGGTCACGGTCGAGCGGTCCTTGCCCACGCGCTGGGCGATTTCGTCGTGGGTATACTTGAACTCGTCGGCCATGCGCTTGTACCCGAGTGCCTCCTCAACCGGATTCAGGTTCCGGCGCTGAAGGTTCTCAATCAGCGCCAGCTCGAGCATCTCGCTGTCCTCAATCGAACGAACTACCGCCGGTATCGCGGGCAAACCCGCGGCCCGGGCCGCGCGCCAGCGCCGCTCACCGGTTACCAGCTCGTAGCCGTCGCGCCGGCGCCGCAAAAGCACCGGCTGAAGTACGCCCTTCGCCTTGACCGACTCAACCAGCTCATCCAGACTCTCCTCGGCGTGATGACGCGGCTGGAATGGGTTGGGGCGGATTTCGTCAATCGGCACGGGCCGAGCCTCAGCCGCCAGCGCTTCCTGAGTCTCCTCCGGAATGATGGCCCGGATGCCCTTACCCAGCGCCTGCCGACTCATGATGCGTTCTCCTCAACCTTGGCTGAGTGCCTGATGCCGCCCGAGCAGTTCATCCGCCAGAGCCATGTAGGCCCGGGCCCCGGCCGATTGACCGTCGTAACCAAAAATCGTCTTGCCGAAACTCGGCGCCTCGGCCAGGCGCACGCTGCGCGGTATCACCGTGTCAAAAACCTGTTCTTTGAAGAATCCCCGCACTTCGGCCGCAACCTGCTGGGCCAGACTGAGTCGGGTCGAATACATCGTCAGCAATACCCCCTCAATCGCCAGGCCGGTGTTCAGGCTGTGCCGGACAAGATTGATCGTATCGAGGAGCCGGGACATCCCCTCAAGCGCGTAGTACTCAGCCTGAACCGGAATGAGCACGCCGTGCGCGGCCACGAGGCTGTTGACCGTCAGTAAGGAAAGCGAGGGCGGACAGTCAATGATGACGTAGTCGTAGCGGTGGTTGACCAGTCCCAAAGCCCGGCTCAGGCGAAACTCCCGCTGCTCGGCAGCAACCAGCTCAACCTCACCGCCGGCAAGCGAGACTGCGGCAGGCAGCAGGTCAAGACCCTCGGCTCGGCTGACGAGAATCGCCTCCTCCACGCGCTGAGCCTCAACCATCGCCTCGTAGACCGAAACGGTGAGCCGACTGCGGTCCGAACCGAGCCCGAGCGAAGCGTGGGCTTGCGGGTCCATGTCCACCAGCAGGACGCGGCCGGTGCGCAGACCGAGCGCGGCCGCAAGGTTGACCGCCGTCGTGGTTTTGCCCACGCCGCCCTTCTGGTTGCAGACTGCAATGTGCCGAGCCATCGGGCAAATCTAGTCGAAACCGTCCGGTAGTCAACACCGGCAGCGCTGGAGCCGAACGTCAGGTCGTTGGTTCGATCGTCGCACTGCCGGCCCGGAAAGAGGAAGGAATGTCGGTGAGTCTGAGTACCGGTTCAGGCGCAAGCAGCACCGCCCGTTCAATCACCCGCTGCAGCTCGCTCAGGTTGCCGGGCCAAGGGTACTCGCTCAGTGCCTTGATAACGCCAGGTTCAACGTCCACGACCTGCCGGCCGAACTCCTGGTTGCTTTCGACGATGAAGTAACGCACGAGCCCGGGGATGTCGGCCGCACGCTCACGCAGCGGCGGAACGAGGAACTGGTTCTTGCTCAGCCGCTGATGCAGCTCGGCCGAGAAAAAACCCTGCCGCACGAGGCCGGCCAAGTCCTGACTCGTCCCCGCGACCACCCGCACGTGGACCGCCGGCTGACCGAGCAGGTGCAACAACTTGGCCTGCAGGGCAAGACTTAGCGACCCGACGTCTTCGAAGTAAGCCGTTCCGCGCGCGGCTGCGGCCAGTTTGCCGACCGGCGGCCCGAATAGCTCAGCCGCCAGCAGGTTCTCAGGCACGTCGGCGCAGCCGACCACGACAAACGGTTCGCCAGCGCGTGTGCTGGAGTCGTGCAGCGCTCGAGCGAGCGTCTGTCGGCCGGTGCCGGGCTCGCCGACCAGCAGCACCGGCTCGTCGCCGGCAGCGACCCGAACGAGCCCGGTCAGCAGGTCACGAAACACGGGATAGGTGCCGACAAAACCACGGAACTCAAGTCCTTCGATAACCTGGTCGCGGGCCGCGGCCCGCACCAGCGAGTCGGCCAGCCGCTGAACCGTTACCGTCAGTAGGTTGGCCACGGTGTCAATCACAACCGGGTTGTGGTCGACCGGACCGGCCGTTGCTCGCTCGACGTAGATACTGCCGATAACCTTGCCCCGCACCCGGAGCGGAAAACAGAGCGCGGTCGGGGTGCTGGTCAGCTCTCCCCGGGCCGCGAGCTCCATGCCGGCTTGAGCGTTCACCCGGCCGTGCGCCACTACCGGCCGGCCGTTCACGAGCAGCGCCCCCCGCTCGAACCTAAGTCCCTCGCATAGCAGTCCGAGCGTCTGTTCGACAAACTGGGACGGACTCAGGGCTAGGGCCGACAAACCCGAGACCGCCTGAAGCAATGCCATGTCCCGGTCGGTCCGCATCTCGAGCCGGAATATCAGCCGGCTGACCTCTTCCGCCTCGGCCACGACCGCCAGACGCCGAAAGGTCTTGGCGGCCGCCTTCAAGTGCTCAACCCCGGTCTTGTCCCCAAGTTCGACGAGGAATCGGCCGTACTGCATCCGGAGCCGGGCGAGTTCAAAGCTGTCCTCAGAACCGGTGAGCACCTCGATTGCGGCCTCAAACGAGGCGATGGCCTGGTCCGGGTCGCCGGCAGCCGCGTACGTCAGTGCCTGAACCCGAAGCGCCTCGGCCTCTTGAGGGCGAAGCTGCAACTCGCGGGCGATACTCAACGCCTGCTCAAGTAGACGGGCGGCATCAGCCACCCGCTGCTCGCTCAGGGCGTGCTCGGCCATGCTCCAGCAGAGAACCGCCTGCTCCCGACGGTCGCCGCTCTCTTGGCACAGTTCCATCGCCTCACGAAAGAGCATGCCGGCCCGGGTGCTCTCACCACGGCGCAGGTAGCCTCGTCCGAGATTGCAGAGCGCATCACGCAGGACCGCCGGGTCGGTGGCCCGGCGCCGGCCGGCTTCGGCTACGACTTCAAGCGTGTCAATCGCCCGGTCAACCTTGTCGCGCTTCAAGAACAGCTCGCCCAACGCATTCAAGGCGTTGTAGAGCACATGCTGGAACCCGCGGCGTTCGCAGATGCCGATGGCTCGATACAAGTTCTCAACCGCGTCTTCCCAACGTCCCAGGTCCATGAGCAGAATCCCGATGTTGGTATGCATCGCGGCACGGCCCAGGTCGTCGCCGACCTGCTCGTTGACGTCAACCAGTTCCTGATAGTAGCCGAGCGCCTCCTCGCGGTTGCCCTGAAACATGGCCAGGTTGCCGAGCTGATTGAGCGCGGCCTGAATTCCAACCGTGTGGGCGATTTCCTGGGACACGGCCAGACACTGCCGGTAGCACTCGCGGGCCTTCTCGAAGTTGCCTGCCCCGGAATGACAGATGCCCAAAAGCGAAAGTGCGACCGCCTCCTCGCGGCGGCAACCAGCGCTGCGGGCAACGTCCAGTGCCTGCTCGGCCAGTGCGAGGGCACGAGCCCGGTCACCTCGGCGGGAGGTGATTTCGGCAAGTCGCGCCAAAGCCGCCGCCTCGGCCGACCGGTCCGGAATCTCGCGGGCGAGTTCGAGCGCCTCGGTCAGGAACGGTTCGGCATCAAAGGGTGCGGTCGAACGCAGTTCGTCGCCCAAAGCGAGCAGAGCCGCTAGGCGGTCAGCCGACGTCTTGGCCTGTGCTAACCTTGTCTTCAGCTCATCAACTGTCGGCTTTGGTTCCGGCGAGACGTCCATGGGTCATCTCAGCATAGGCCGCTGGCCTCGCTTGTCAAATCCGCACGCCGCCCGGCCGTCTGCCGGCCGACCCGAGTCTAGCGTCGGACGATGAGTTTCTCGACCGCGGTGAAGTCGCCGGCCGCCAGTTCGGCAAGATACACGCCTGAAGGCAAGCTGACCAGGTCAAGCTGTAATGCCGCTGTCCGACAGACACCCAGCTCCCTGAAGAACACAACCCGACCCGACACGTCGCGCAGGCGCAGAACCGGCGCCGCGGTCGTGGGCAGGTCAAGCCGGACGTTCAGACGCAACGCGGTCGCCAGACTTGGCAAGACCCGGAACACGACGCCCCGCCGACCCGGAGCCAGTCCATCAGCCAAGCAGCCCGTGTTGGGTCGGTTCAGGACGACGCGCTGGAGCGCCTGACCGGGGTCGTAGCTCCAGAATTCAAGCGTCTTGTTTCCCTTCAGCGCCCAGGCGCGGCCGTTGCCCCAGGCGAGCGCACCGCCGCTCCTGACCGACCGGCCGCTCGGCATTCTCGGTATTGACTCCAGTTCAAACCACGTATCCGCCTCAATGTGGTAGGCCCAGAATTCGCAACTGCCGCCCTTGAGCGCCATCACCAGGTTGCCGTCGGAGCAAAGCGCCGTGCCGGAGCGAGCGGTCCGCCGGCTCTTGGTTGCGCCCGCGACCGGCAGTGCGCTGATTGTGGACCAAGTGTTCGCGGTTACGTCGTATCGGTAGAACTCATTGACCGCGGCTTTGAGGGCATAGAAACGGTTGCCTGCGGCAACGAGGCAGCTCCCGTCAGCCATGCCCTTGAGCCGGTCGCCCGGCGGCACGTCGGCCATCGGCAGCCAAGTGTCCCGGCCAACGTCGTAGGCCCAAAACTCGTTCCGCTTGCCGCCCTTGGCGGCGTAGACAAAACTGCCGCTTGACCGGCGACAGAAAGCGAGACCGGAGCCACCCTTGACCTTCCTGTTTGAGGTGCCGAGCGGGATGTCCTTCATTGCTATCCACGAATCTCCGCGTACGTCGTACTTCCAGAACTCCGAGGTGTTGTTGCCCTTGAGCGCGTAAACCGCGGTATCGTAAGGGTCGAAGGTCAGGGCGGCCCCCTTCTTGACACGCTTGACCCGACCGGGCACACAGGGCAGCGAGTCAAGCAGCAGCCAACTGTCGCCGCTGACGCGGTAGCCGAAGAACTCGCTGGTGTTGTACCCCTTGAACGCAAAGAGCATCGGGCCGTTCGAGCTGCTTGAGCCGAAACACAGCGCGGCTCCGTCCTTGACCTTCTTGCCAGAAGGTCCGGCCGGCATGTCCGAAGCTTGATGCCAGACCGGAACCGAGCTCCAAGCGCAGACAAAGCGACCAACAAGCGTATCGTTGTTCCGATTCTGGTCTGTGTTGAGCGTATGCCAGACCCTGACTTCATACTCGCCCGCCGCTCCCGGAAACGTGCGGAAGCTCAAGTCATAGTTCGTGTTGGGCGCAATGCCCGGCACGACCGCGGTATCGCTGAAGACCACTGCTCCGCCCGACGCTATCTCAAGAATAACACTAACTGTGTCACGCATCGTCCCGTAGTTGCGCAGTCGCACCCGGGGCAGGAACGGCTGGGGCGGCATGGCCGTATCCGGACGAATCAGTCGGCTGATTCCCAAGTCGTGTTCAAGATACTGTAGGGTAAAGATGTCGTCGTTCGCTCCGGCCGCTTGGCTGAAGCCGGCAACCACCACCCGGCCCGGCTCAGGAACAGCCAGCACTACACCCTGGTCTTCGCCGCGCGCCGCGCCGTCGTAGCGGCTGGCCCAGACCAGCCGGCCGGCCGGGTCGAACTTGGCGGTCAAGATGTCCGGACTGCTCCCCGCACTCACCCCGGTCAGGTACACCGCGCCGGTACTATCGAGCGCCAGTGCTTGGGGTTGGTCATCGCCGTGGCTCGGTCCGTCGTATGAAGACCTGGCGAGTACTGCGCCATTGGCGCTGTAGTGAACCAGAACATAGTCAATGCCGTTGGTGCCGGAGGCCCCGCCTGCGACCCAGACCCCGCCGGTTGAATCGAGCGCAAGCGCCAGCCCGCCGTCGTCCACGCCGGCTCGGTCATCGGCCCGTACGACCCACAGCAGCGTACCGGACGGAGAGTACTTCAGGGTCACCATGTCCATCCCGGTCGTCTCCCCTTGACTTGCGCCGGTGACATAGACATTACCCGCGTCGTCCGCCACCAGCGCCAGCGCAGAGTCTTGACCTCGACCGGAGCCGGAGTAACGACGGAGCCACGACACCCCCCCGGTTGCCGTCAGTTTGGCCACGAGGTAATCATCGGTCCCCAGCGAGTCTCTAAGTTTCCCGCAGACATAGCTGAACCCGGCCCGGTCAACCGCCACGGCCCGTGCGGCTGAACTCGAGTCGCGGAGCGTCGTGCCGAAGCGCGTCGCCCACTGCTGAGTACCGGCCTGGTTGTACTTGATGACTACGGCCTCGTCGTGGCCACCGACCCGCACTCTTCCGCAGACATAGATGTTGCCGAACTGGTCGAGCGTGACCGCCGCAGGCCGGTCCGCGCCGTTGCCGGGACCGTTGTAGCGTCGAGTCCAAAGCGTTTCCGCGGTCAGACTGTTATACTTGATGGTCAAGATGTCGAGGGAAGCCGCGGTGACCGCACCGGTCACAACAACAAAGCCACGCGGGTCACAGGCGATACCTGCGGCGCTGTCGTCGGCGGCCCCGCTGCTTGAATAGCGTCTGGTCCAGACAGTTTCGCCGGCAGGATTGTGCTTGATTGTGAGATAATCGCGCCCGGTTGTCGTACCGGTGCTGTAACCGGTGACATAGATATTGCCGGCCGAATCCACCACAACACCAGAGCCCCGGTCATGAGCACCGGCCGGCCCGTCGTAACGCGCGACCCAGCTTTGAGCAACGACCAACCCCGGCACGACAATCAGGCACAGACGTCCGGCAAGACTCCTGCTGTCCAACTATCCCTCCTTGCAGGTGATGGCGAGTAGCATGTGGGCGCGGCCGCGCGACGCGTGCGCCGCGCCTGGCCGTTCATTCCCTCAAGACCTGCCGGAACTTGGTTTCCGAACAGGCCGGACCAACCCACCCAACATAATTATACCATCATCGCCCGGCGACTGCAACTTCTGCGTCCGGGCCCGCGCCGCTGGCTCGCCCGGCAGCTACTCGCCGGGCCGTGCACCCGGCTGTTTCTTGTCGAAGAGGTCCAGAAACCGGTCTTCGAACATCCTGAACAGCCCCCAGCGGTCGAGCTCCTGTTTGAGGATAACCGCCTTGCTGCGGTCACGCTGTGCCTCCTCAAACAACTGCTCAATCCGTTCCAACAGTTCCTGCGGCTCCGGCCGCACTTCAGGTTCGCCGTCAGACTCAGCCTCACCGCCGAGCGACTCGGCCCGCTGCTTTAGCTCCTGAATCGCGGCCGAGACACGAGTTTCGAACTCGCCCAGGACCCGGTCAACCTCAGCGATGGCGACGTCGATCTCGCTGGAGTTCACCGTGGTGTTCAGGATCCGTTCAAACACCTTGACGATCGCCTTGGAGGCCTTGGGATTGGGTGTCTCAACTGCATACTGGGGCATGGTCGCAAGAAAGCAAGCCGCGGCCAAGTCATGCTGCTTGGCCAGTCCGAGCACCACACCGTTCAACCCGCTAATGCGACCCTCGCTCAGCGGCTCAACACCAAGTGCCGGGAAACGGGACTTGAGCGACTCGCTGGTCGCCACGCCATAGACCTTCGGCTCCTGACGAAAGCTCATCGGCAGGGCATAGGCCGCGCCGGTGTAAACCGTCTGCACTCCAAACTGCTTGCAGAAGTCGAGCAGTTCACCAGCCAACTTGAGTCCGGACGCCCCGGGGAACTGACTATCCCCCTCAAAGATGAAAAGCGACGGCTCAGGACAATAGTACAGGTACTGGCATGGCGGCGCCGGAAACTGCCCCAGCCCATCCCGGACATCAATCGCATCCGGGTAGTAGAACTGACTCACGTCAAGCCGGGCAAACAGCCGGGCGTCAAGCATCCGACGCAGATAGTCGGCCGCACCAATCCCGACCTGGCCCATACCGGGCCACCCAGCGATCAGTACCGAAGCGGTCGGACGCAGGTCCTGGAGTCGTTCGAAAGACATCACTGATTTAGACGCTAGGCTGGCACGCTGGTTCCGCGTAACCGGAGGCGCGACCCTGGCCGGTGGCCCTAACCGGTCTTCGTTTCGAGCTTCCCTTCAAGCTGAGCCACACGACGCGACGCATCATCGTACTTGTTCCGCGCATGGGTCAGATGAGTACCGAGCAGGTCAAAGTCCTCGCGGAAACGGGCGAACTCGGTCTGAAGCCGCCCCAGATGGTCTAGGATTTCGCGTGCCTGCTGCTCAATCTGCATTCCGCGCAGCCCGAAGACAATCGCCTGAAGGTACGCATACAAGGTCCCAGGCGAGACCGGAATGACCCGCCGCGCCACCGCATACGCGGTCAGGCTCTCGTCATCGGCCTCCTCCCGGATGATCGTCTCGTAGTAGACGTTCTCTGCCGGGATATACATCAGGGCAAAGCCGAACGTCCCCTCATCCGGCAGAATGTACTTCCGGCTCACCGCATCAACGTGCTTCCGGACATCGGCCAAGAACTTCTTGCGTAACACTTGGCGCTCGGCATCGGTCGCCGCTGCCGCCAGTCGCTGAAAATTCTCTAATGGGAACTTCGCATCAACCGGCACGAGCTTCTGGCTCAAGCGAATCACCGCATCAACCGTCTCGCCACTGGCAAAGCGATGTTGCAGCTCGTAGCAGCCGGGCACGACCTCACCGAGCAGATTGCCGAGGAACAACTCCCCGACCAACCCACGCAGCTTCGGTGCACGCAGGATGTTCTGCAGCGAAGAGATGTCCTTGCCGATGGCGTGCATCTCTTCGGTCGCTCGGGAGAGCTGGCCCATGGTTGCGGACACGTCGCGGATGACCCGCAGCGTGTTGTCGAGCCGCGTGTTCACCTGCCCGGTCACCTCGCGCATACCCTGCTCCAGCGCACTCAGGCGCTGGGAAAGCTGGAAGGTGATGTCGGTCGACTGCTGACCCAGTGTTCGGGTGTTCCTATCTATTGCGTCCGCGGTCTCGCGCCGCAGCGCATCCATCTGCTGTTGAAGCAGCGACAAGGCCTGCTGGTCGCGGCTTGGTCGCTGGAGGTGCTTGTAGACCATGAGCACCAGCGCAATGACCGCAGCCAAGCCGAGGATGACGACTACCAGTAGAGCGTTTCCCATAGTGGGGAAAGAATAGGCCAACTCCTCGCCCGGTCAAGTCCGACCGGTCCGACCTTTCCGACGCGTCTGACTGTCAGCGCGGCTGCAGCCAGTCGAGCGGGTCAACGCTTCTGCCGCCAACCCGGAACTCAAAGTGCAGCGTGTCGCCGGCGAGTCCGATGGTATCACCCCGGCTCACCTTGTCGCCGACCCGTGCCCGGATGTCGCCGAGCTTAGAATAGAGGCTGTGGCAGCGACGACCATGGTCTAGTATCACCATCCGGCCATGACCCATGAACTGGTCGGCAAAACTCACCCGACCGCTGTCAACCGCAGTGACCGGAGTGCCGCGCACGGTAGCTATGTCTATTCCCTGACTGCGGGTTGTGGTCTTGTACTTGGGATCAACCCTCAAACCGAAAGTCCCGACCAGAACTCCGCGCACCGGCCAAGGCAGCTCTCCGCGTCCTACCGGCAGCGCCTCACGTCGCGGCTGGAGTGGCTGCGCGAGACTCTCGGTCCGGCGCCGGCCGCGGCTGAACCTGGGCCGTTCACTCAGCAGTGCCACGCACCGCAGCCCGACAAGACAGACCAACATTAACAGTAGAAAGTGAGCCTGCCGTGGGGCATTCGACACTCTACTTTCTACCGGAACTTGACGGCCAAGTCAACGACGGTCTGGGAGCGGTCAAGGAAAGATCCGGGACGGCTGGTCCGACCTGTCCGACGCGTCTGACTGAAAAAAGAGAGCGGCCCGAAGGCCGCTCTCCAAGCGCAATCGCTTTCTGCTACTGGATAACAACCTGACGGGTTACCGTCTGGCTGCCCGAGCTTACTTTGAGCAGATACGTGCCGCTCGCCAGTCCGGCGACATCAAGCGTTCCACTGCTCCGCGCGCTCGTCAGTGTCCGCACCAACGAACCGGTGCTAGTGTAGAGCTGGATGGTCACCGGCGCAGGCAGCGTAGAGCTCAGGCGCAGCACGTTCCGCACCGGGTTGGCAACCGTCACGGCTGACGCCAGGACGCTGGACGACGCCTGCACGCCCTCAGCACCCCGGCGGGCTGAACAGAAGTAGCTCTCCGGAGAGTAGGCGAGGATGTAAGGTGACTTCGCCTTCTTCACGAGAAGAACCGCGCCATCCACCGTTGTCATCGCCGAACCCGGACCAACCTTCTTGTTATCCACCGCCTTGGGCACGTCTTGGAGCCGATTCCAGACGTTCATCAGCGGGTCGTAGCCGTAGAAGCTCGTGCCGCCGCCCAGCGCCACATAGACGACGCCGTTCAGATAGCCGAGCTGCGTGCCCGCCTTGGCCTTGGCCGGCAGGTCAGCCAGCCGCTGCCAGGCACTGCCGTCAAAGGTGTAGAACCCGTAGCTCTTGTTGCCCGGAATCGCGAACAGCCGACTTCCGTCGCTGACCAGCGCCGCGCCGTCCTTCACCACGCCCGGAATGTCAGGCATCGTCTCCCAAGTGCCGAGCGCTGGGTTGAACCGGTACATCTCACTGGTTTTGTTGCCCTTGAGCACATAGATGAGCCCGTTGGCAACCGCCATCGAAGCGCCGTTCCTCGCCGGCTTGCCCGAAAGCCCCTCAGGCAGATTGGTCAACTGCGTCCATTGACCGTTCTCAAGATTCACCGCATAGAACCCGAAGGTCTTGTTCGCAGTGAGCACATAGAGGAAGCCGTCAACGTACGCAAGCTGAGTGCCGAGACCAGCTTCCTGCGGCAGCGTTCCAGCCACCGCCGGCTGGTCCAGGTCATCGGCAAACCTGTACACCTGACCGTCCTTCTTGCCCTTTACGAGGAAGAAGTTCGCGCCGTCGCTGGCCATCGCCGCGCCCTTGTTGACCGGCACTGCGCCCGGCACGCCGTAGGAGACGTACCAGCCTTCAGTACCGACAACTTGGAACGACTGCTCAGCCGTGTTGTTCTGGCCGTTCGGGTCGCCCTCGAGCTCGGTCCAGGACTTCACTGTCCAGTCGCCGACCTGACGGAACCGACGGTCCACGAAAGTGACTTCGCGGGTCTCGCCGATGCCCAGGTTTTCGACTTCCTGGCTGTAGTAGTAACGCCGCCCGTTGACCGTCAGCTCGCACTTGACCGGTAACGAGACCTCGGTGTTGCCGAAGTTCTCGACAACCACGGTCACGTCTACCCCCTCACCGCGCGGGATAGTCCCGGCCGGCGAGGAGATGCTGACCACGCCCGCGTCCCTGAGAAGTCCGACAGCGGTGAAACTCTTGGACTTGAGGTCGTTGGTCGGAACCTGGTCGCCGGAAAGCGCCGTGTAGCACTTGAACTGGTAGTTGCCCGCGCTGGGCGTGAAGCCCGAGCCCGTCGGCCACTGGTAGGTCTTGCTCGCACCGGCGGCGACGTTCGGGTAGACGTAGGAACCGTCCCACAGCTTCACGGTGTTGTCCTCGTTCCAAACCTCCCACACTATCGGGATGTTCTGAGTGGTCTGCCCATAGTTCTTGATGGTAACCTTGGGCCGGCACTCGACACCCGCAGTGACGGTTGCGGTCGGAATCGAGATACCGATGCAGCCGGCATCAAGCAGCGGGTTGACGTTGAACGGTACGCTCCAGCCGACGTCATTCGCCGTGAACCACTCGTAACCGGTGGTGACGATTTGAACCTTGGCCTTGATGCCTGACGAGTTCTTCCAGCGGGTCGGGACAACGAACGTCCACGACTCGGTCACGTCGAGCGCGCCGACGAAGTTGACAACCTTGCTTGCCAACGTCACCCCGGACTTGGTGAACGACGCCTTGACGGTCATGTTGCCGCGGTTGACCTCGTCGTTGTTTACCAGCCGCGCCTTGAGCGTGACTGTCTGGCCGACGTTGTACGGCCCATCCGGCTCAAGCCAAACGCTCTTCACTTCGACGTCCTGCTTGACCATCTGCAGCCGTATCATCAGGTCGCCGTTGGGATGAGAACCGGTGCCAAGCCCGGCATCCTGCACCGGAACGTACGGATACGCGCCGGACATGTCCCACATGTGCTGACGGTCAGCAAAAGCGGACTTGCCGTCGCTGTCGCGGATAATCATGACATTGCCGGCCGTGCCCGAGACAAGACCGATTCTGGCCCAGATTTTGGTCGTCGCGGAACTCACGAGTATGTTCTCCTCGTCGAAACATATCGTGTGCCACCAGACACCGGTCATGATGGCGAAGTTCTTGTGATACGGCCAAAGCCAGGACTTGTGGGCAGTGGTACCTGCGTTGCCAAGATATATCTCGCACTTGCCTGTGTAAGACGCCGGCGGCGGGCAGATTCTGACCTTGACGCAACCGACCTTCTGACGACGCTCGCAGTCGGTCCAGTCCGAAGTGAACCAGGCCGAGTAGCGTGTCTGGAGCGAGCCGCTCCCGAACCGGTCGAACTTAGCTGGGTCAGTCCCGTCTACCCCGTTGTCGTACGCAAGCTCGTACGTCAGGTCTTGCTGTGCGGACGGTGTGGTTGTTTGCCCACCAAAGGCGAGCATCGCCACCCCGGCCAGCAACAGAGTTGTGATGGTATACTTCACATAGCCTCCTTTTACTGGCTATCGTTACTTTGGCCTTATCCGGCTGTCAAAGCCCAAACAACCAGCATCAGCCCTCTTGCAGATGGGTTGTAACCCATATCTCTCTGCACAATAATTCTACCCCCCCCCTACCCCTAGTCAAGTTTTTCTTTCACCCCGCCGTTTGGCTGGTCCGACCTGTCCGACGCGTCCGACTGAGGGACTGTCTCAGGGTTTTCAAAGTGCACGTCGTCTTCACCGTCCCGGGCCAACAATGACCTTGGCCACTAGGAACGAAGAGTCGGTCGTAAGCCTCAGTAGGTAGACGCCGGCTGGCAGCGCGCCCGCGTGCAACTCGAGTGCGGCTTTCGCTTTCCGCCATTGGCCTTTCGAACTGGGCCAGACCATAACTGTCCGCCCTAGTGCATCAACCAGACTGGCCGACCTGACCCGAGACCCGAGTCCGGCCGGATTCACGACCAATCGCCCACCGGCCGGCACGAAGAATGGAAAACCCGGGACAGTACCTGATTGCGCAGCCTGACTGATCCGACCTGTCCGACGCGTCCGACTGGGGGACTGTCCCAGGTTTTCCTGAGCCTGAGCCGTGCCAACAACGTACCGCCAGCACTCGAGCGTCTTGTTGCCCTTCAGGGCGAAGAACGCGCCCCTGCCGAAGCTCACGATGTCGCCGCCGTATGACACCTTCTTGTGCCGACCGGACGAACCGAGGCCCGGTATCGTATCCAGCTCGCACCACGAGTCAACTACAGGGTCGTATCGCCAAAACTCCTGGGTATTGCCGCCCTTGAGCGCGTAGATTGCGCCGTCGTACCATGTTCCGTCTGAACCATCTTTCGACTTCTTGCGTCGGCCGGTCAGGCGGCTCTGCATCGGCATCCCGGCCAGCAGTCGTCTGTCCCACGAATCCCGGTCCGCATCGTACCGGGCGAATTCGTGGTAGCGGGCCTTGTGGGCAAAGATGGCCGCCTCGCCGTCAGGCGCAAGCCACGAGCCGCGCTGCCAGCGATGGTCGCTGCCGGTTTGGGCTGGTGCGAGTTGCTGCCAGAGGCCGGTGATCGTATTGTACCGGTAGAAGTTGTCCCGATACCCCTTGAGCAGATAGACAAATCCGGTGTCGCCGATGACCAGGTACTCAAGGTCACCGCCGCCACGCACGCGTGCGCGGTCCGGCTCAAATGGCACGTCGGCCAACTGTAGCCAGGAGTCGGTTGCCACCACATAACACCAGAACCCGAGCGTGTTGTTGCCTTTGACGGCGTAGATCCGGCCGTTGCCGTCCGCGACTCCGGCCGCTCCGCGATGCGGCATCCGGCCTTCAGTTCCTGCCGGTATCGGTGCCAGACTCGCCCAGATGTCGGCCACCGGGTCAAAGACATAGAAGTCGGGGGTCTTGTTGCCGCGGGCTGCGTAGATGAACCGGGTTCCGGGCATATGTGCCAACCATGCGCCATGCTTGACGGTCCGGCCTGAAACCGTGGCCGGCATTGATGCGACTTCGCGCCACCCGGCCGGCCATTCCAGTCCCACGAGAACCGAGTCACGCCGGGCATCATTGCTGCGGTCACTGTCAATCTCCAGCGTCGTCGTACACCGCAAACAGCACCAGCCGGGCATGGTCCCCGCAGTCCACTGCTCAAAATTGACCAGCCGCTCCTGTCCGGGCAGCAAGCCGGCCACGGTTGTCCGGCTCGAGTAGCCGGTAGCTATCTCGAACACCACATCGAAAGTCTCAATATCTGTACCGTAGTTCCTCACCCTTGCCCGCGGAACAACCGGTTCATTGAACCCGACCACACCAACCGGGGCCAGAATAGCCGCGGCACCGACGTCGTGCACCACCACCTCCACCAGCTCAGTGACAAGGTCATTGGCCGGGTTGCGGTCCGGCGGGTATTCGGTCGAACATCGCACCAGATGCTGGCCCCGCACCCGCGCAGTCCAGGCCGGAAAAGCCACCGTGTCACTCACACCCGCACCAAGAGTCTTGTTCCGCACTTGGCTGTAGGCTTCGCCGTCAATCCGCAGCCGGACGTTGAAGCTCGCCGGCACCACGTTGTTGTTCCGCACCCGCGCCAGCGGCGCGAGTGTTGCACCCGAGTCAACCCGGCCCACCGGCACCAGCACCGCCTCAACCTCAACGTCTTCCTCAACCACCAGAACCGGCACACGAGCCGGGTCGTTGGCCCGGTTCATATCGCCGACAAGCATCGTCGAGCACCGGGCCGTGTAGCTGCCCGCTTCAGGCTGCCAGACCGGAAAGGGAACCGTATCGAGCTGACCGCCGGTCAGTCGCACCGCCACGGTCTCGTCATAGTTCGAGTTCTCAATCCAGAACCGCACCCGGACATCAGCCACGGTGTTGCCAAAGTTGCGCACCGCCACCACCGGACTGACCGGCCCCTGTCCAATCGTGTCTTTCGGCGAGACTATCTCACTCACCCCGGCATCCCGCACCACGACGAAGACGCTGCCGGTCACCCGGTCGTTCGCCGGCGTCCGGTCGAGGCTATAAGCCGTGGAACAGACCACGGTGTGACTGCCTCTGGTCCGGGGAGTCCAGTCGGGAAACCCGACCGTGTCGGTGAGCCCGGCACCAAGGGTCTTGCTCCGCACCTGGCTGTAGGTCTCACCTTCTATCCGCAGCCGGACGTTGAAGGTCGCAGCCTGAGTGCCGTTGTTTCTCACCTGAGCCACCGGCCGCACCGCCGTGCCTGAGTCCACATTGCCGGTCGGCACGTTGATTGCCACGGCCGAAACGTCGTATTGCCGGACGTAGAGCGGCGCGGTCACGAGGTCGTTGGCCCGGTTCATGTCCCCGGCGAGCATCGTCGAGCAGCGCACCCCGGTCGCACCGGTCACCACGGTCCAGGCCGGGAAGACCACAGTGTCGGTCGCACCGGCACCAAGGTGTTTGCTGACCGTCTGGTCGTAGCTTGTCCCGGTAATCCGCAGCCGCACCGGCACGTTCTCGGCCGTGTTGCCCAGGTTGCGCACCGTCACCCGGGGCACAATCTGTGTGCCGGCCTCCACCGTGTCGCGCGGCCGGTCAATGCTTGCCGGAGTCACGTCCCGAAAGTAGACGTCGAACCGGGCCCCGCTCAGGGTGTCGTCGGCCCGGTTCTGGTCCTGGGCCAGGTAGACCGAGCAGCGGGCAAAGAGCCCGTACCCGGGCCGCGCTGTCCAGGCCGGGAATGTCACCGTGTCTTCGATCCCGGCAGCCAGGGTCTTGCTTCTGGTCTGCTGGTAGACCGGATTCGAGTTGATGCGCAGGGTGACGTTGAATGTCTCGGTCTGCTGGCCGAAGTTCCGCACCCGCGCCAGCGGCACGACCGAGACGCCTGAATCCAGGGTCCCGCCTGCCGGCCGCACCACCGCGGTCACGCCGACGTTGCGCGTGCCCGGTGCCGGCCCGACCCGGCACCGAATCCGAAACTCCCGTTCCTGGTTCCACCGCCACCAGTACCAGCTCGCATCGTGCACCTGCCGCTCCCAGTTGTTCCGCGACAAAAGCTTCACCGTATCGGTCGCAATGCTCGGGCCCGACCGGGTCCCGGTCCGATACCCGACGTAGAAGCTGCCCGACGGTATCACCACGCCCGAGAAGCTGACGCTCCGCCAGCCCGGCCCGGGCACGGTCTGCTGCACCGAGTGGAGCACGGTCCCGGGCGCGCCGTTCGCACCGTCGTCGTCCCAGACCGTATAGTGAATCGTGTTGCCCGAGGCCGAGGCAAAGCAGACCTGTATCTGGTCCACCATCACCGGATAGCTCGGCGGCGTCACCTTCACCGCAAACGCATGGTAGTCACCCAGCGGCCCGAAGTCGCCGACCGTTGCCGAATCCCAGCCCACGACCGACGAGGTGAGCGAGTAGTTGACCGCCCGAATCTCGACCAACTGCGAGTCGTTGCCCGCATAACCGTCACCGGAAAGAATGCTCCTCACCTTCAAGGCATAGGTGCCCAAAGCCGGCGCCGACCAGTTCCCGAAGACAAACACCGTCTCCGCACCCGACGCCAACGTACCCAGCCTGCCGCCGCCTGACCAAACCACGGCCCCGCTCCAGTTCCGAATCTCGGCATACACCGAATCGCTGCTCACTGCCTGGGTCCCTGAGTTCTTGAACCGCGCCCAGACCGCAAGCGGCTGCACCGCCGGATAGTTGACGTGAATCCCGTTCGAGTTGCGGCTCAGCGCCTCTTTCACCATCATGTCCCGGATGGTATAGCCGGTACTTGCCGGCGGCCTGAACCGAAGCGCCAGCCCGGCATGCGGAATGTTCCCCGACGGCTCACCGCCGTACAGATACCGCAGGCCGACCGCACCGGTGATGTTCTCAATCCCGATGACGTCGTTGTACGGATTCCAGCCTGAGGGTGAGCCCGGCGGCACGCCGGTCTGCACCCGGTACTGCACAGTGATGCAGCTATCGGCCTTGGTCAGGATAATCTGGAACGAATTGCGGCTGCTCGTCTGGCCGGTAAACGGCACGCTCTCGTACTGGACGATGAAACTGTCCCGGGCCGAGTTGGTCCAGTACCAGACCCCGCGGCCGCCGGTAAGTCCGGTATGGTCAAAGTCTGCCTCCAGCGCCGATATCTTGTTGTTGCCGCGTTTGGTATTGGGAATGTCGAGAAAGGCGAACGAGTTGTTGTAGTCATCGTCAAACGCGATGTAGCCGTTTGAGCCGATGTATACCTCGCTGCACCTCAACCAGTAGAACCTGAAGTCAAATCCAATCGGCACCGGCCCGACCACATTGTCATCATAAAGACCGGTAACTCTCGTGCCGACCGACCGGATGTCGCGCCACTCAAACACCGGCGCACCCGGGCAGCTCGTATCGCTGTCAAGCCAAGTGTAGCCCCAGGCATCAGGGCCACCCCGGCCGTCCAAACCCCGTGGACACAATCCGAGATTCGAGGACGAATCTCGGTTATGTCCCCCTGCCCATGGCTGGATTGTGATGGCTGCCTCGGCAAAGCCGAGGCAGACCAGAAACAGGGCACTGGTCCGCATGTACGCTCCTTTGCGACCCTTGGGGAAAGGGCCGGGTAATTCGGATGAAACCACGGGCGTCCGGTCCGCATGATGCGGCCGGAGGAAGTGACCGAGCAGCTCGCCCGGGTGGTCCCCGCGACCGCAAAAATCGTAGCGGCAGGCCCGGGTATGTCAAGCATTCCCGTCAGGCCCCGGATTCGGCAACCTTGACCCGCTCTCGGCTGCCGGTATCATTATTCGGTTGAGTTCTGCGAGCGTGGCGGGTTATTGAACAACCTGACCGCGGCCCGCGGTTTTGAGATTTCGGCGAGCACTAATCCTTTTTGGAGGCATCTGATGAAGCGTCTGCTGGCTTTTTGTAGTCTGGGGCTTGGGGTCGTGCTGGCCCAAAACACCATCTTCTACGACAACATGGACAACTTCCCGTCCGGCTGGGTTCTGGAGACGGTGCGCGGCACGGTCAACTGGGCCAGAATGACCGACCGGTACAACAGCCCCAATGCCAGCGCCAAATGTTGTAACACCGCCACTTACCCGAACGGCATCGCCAATCGGATGACCCGTTACTTCAGCCTAAGCGGTTATGGTGCGGCCAAGCTCAGGTTCTGGCGCTGGCTCGGCCTCGAGACCGCGGGCTGGGATACCATTCGGCTCGAGTTCCACAGCGCAACCGGCTGGTATACTGTGTGGCAGGCGACCGCCCATCTTGAGGAGTGGCGTCCGGATTCATTCGACGTGCCGGTGACGGTGGACGGCATCAGGTTTCACTTCGGCTGCAACGACCAGTTGAACGGGTACGGCGCATATGTTGACGATGTCGAACTGACTGCTTACGTAACCGATGTTGGAGTAACTAGGATCATCACCCCGACCGGCCGAGTGGATTCCGGCATCGGCGTGGTGCCGCGCTGTAGCACCTACAATTACTCGGCCTGCCCGGTGAGCTACTGGGTGATGTGTCGCATCGGCACCTCGTATCGCGACAGTACCTTTGTCAGCGGGCATCTGCCCGGCACGTTTCGCGAGGTTGCCTTCCCGGTGTGGTCGAACCCTGGGCCGCGCGGAACTATGCCGGTCCGGTGCTCGACCATGCTGACCTACGACTTCCAGCGGGCCAACGACTACGCTGACGCAAGCTGCCGGGTCGCGGTGCGTGACGTCGGGTGCGCCGCTGTTATCGGCCCACCGGCAGTCGTTGACTCCGGATATGCAATGACACCGCAGGCGCGGCTCTTCAACGCCGGAACCGAGCCCGAGACGACCTTCGCTTGGATGACCATCGGCAGCTTCTACTCGGACTCACGGCAGCAAGCGATTGCCCCGGGCGAGACCGTGCTGGTCAGCTTTGCAACCAGAGTGCTCACCGGGCCGCGGGGCGTTCACACCGCGCGCTGCACGACGCTGACCACGAACGATTGCGCTCCGGGAAACGACCGCAAGACCAAACAGGTAGAGATTCGCGTCCACGATGTCGGCGCAACCGCGGTGCTGAGTCCGGGTATGGTCGTGGATTCGGGCACGCTGGTTGACCCAAGCGCCCGGGTGCAGAACTTCGGAACCTACACCGAAAGTTTCGACTGCATCTTTCGAGTCGGGAACTACTGCGACACCCAGCAGGTGTTCGCGCTTGCGCCCGGCGCGACCCGGGTCGTCAACTTCGCTTCGTTCGTTGCCGTGCCGGGCAACTACGCGGTGACCTGTTCAACCATGCTCGCCACCGACCTGCCGGCAGCTAACGACGCGGTTCGCGGTACGCTGCTGGTACGCTACCTCGACGCCGGCGTGACACGCATCCTTGTGCCGCACTCGCGGATTCTGCCCGGCAGTGTCGTGCCTCAGGTCGAGGTGAAGAACTGCGGCAACGTAACCATCCCAAACTGCCCGGTCACCCTGCGGATTGACCCGGGTTACCAAGAGAACGCGAGCATCACCCTCGCCCCGGGCCAGACCGACACGCTGGTCTATCCGAACTGGAATGCTGCCCTGGGCACCTACCGTGCCGTGGCTCGACACAGCCTGCCCGGGGACATGAATTCGCGCAATGACTCGGTGGTGAAGACGGTGGTCGTCGGTGTTGCCTATCACGACGTCGGCGCGACCGGGCTGCTCCGGCCCGACAGCGTCACCAACCCGGGCAGCATCTCGCCGGTTGTCAGCATCTTCAACTACGGCAGCGTTCCCGATTCTAACTTCCCCGTCCGGCTGGTGGTCGAGGATGCCGGTGGAAACCTCATCTTCTCCGCGAGCGATACTTTCCGCGGGCCGATTAGCCCTGGCGAAGAACTGAGCGTGACGTTCCGTTCGTACTGGCTCGCCTCGACCGGCAGCTACACGGTCAAGGCATGGACTCTGCTCGGGAATGACGAACAGCGGGCAAACGACACGATGCGCCAACGGGTGTTGGTTGCTCTGCACAGCGTGTGCCCGATGACGGTTCTCGCGCCGTCCGGAAGCGTGGGCGCTTCTCACCCGCTGCGGCCCAGAATCCGGGTGAGAAACCGGGGTTCGGTTGCCGACTCGTTCTCGGTTCACCTGCTCATGGAGCGGTTCGCCGTACCGGTGTACCGTGACAGCGCCCGATGCCGTCTGGCTCCGGGTGAAACCGCGGTGGTAACCCTGCCGTCCTGGACGCCCGCGGCAACCGGCGACCACCAGTGTATGGCATGGACGTTTCTTGAAGGCGATGCCCGGTCCGATGACGACACCATCTGGAGCACGTTTGTCGTCACCGACCCGGTGGCTGACGCTGCTGCCGATTTGGTTCTTGCTCCGGCCGGGTTAATCCAGCCCGGACCGCTGCGCCCTCTGGCTAGAGTCCGCAATACCGGCAACATCCAGGCTTCGTTCTGGACTTTTCTTGTCTTCCATCGTCGGGGCGCGCCGGTCTACGCCGAGTCGTCGTGGGTTGACCTTCTGGACCAGAACGAAACCCGGACCGTCACCCTGCCGCTCTGGCAGGCTGAGGCCGGTGACTATCAAGCGGTGCTCAGTGTCCGCTGCGCCGGCGACGTCAACTTCGAAAATGACACAAACCGGGTCATGTTTGCAGTTCGGGCCCCAGGACGTTGGGTGGAGCAAAACTCAGTGCCGGTGCTGCCCGGCGGCCGCGATGTCGGCAAGGGCGGAGCCCTGACCGCGCTGCCCGACGGAGTCTATGCCCTGAAGGGAAACAAGACCGGCGACTTCTACCGCTACTCGGCTGGCGATTCGGCATGGCTCACGCTCACGCCGATTCCCGACGGCAGGGAGGCAAAGAAGGTCGGCGACGGCGGCGCCCTGACGAGTGACGGCTCGGGCTTCGTCTACGCGCTCAAGGGCAACAGCACACTCGGCTTCTGGCGCTATGATACCCGGGGCGATAGTTGGTCTCAAAGAGCAGACATACCGAGAGCTCCGTCGAACAAGAAGGTCAAAGGCGGAGCGAGCTTGGCGTATGCCGAGAAGTCGGGAGTCGGCTGGGTTTACTGCTTGAAAGGTGGAAAGACCGACTTCTATCGCTACAACGTCAGTTCCGACACCTGGTACACGCTTGCCGAAGCACCGACCGGAACCCGCGCGAAGTGGGACAAAGGTTCGTGGCTGGTCTGGGACGGCGGGCACAAGCTCTATGCTCACAAGGCAAAATACCATGAGCTCTGGGTGTACGACATTGATACCGACGCCTGGGAACCACTACCTTTGGAAGGAATGCCAACAAACGGCCTTTCCGGCCGCAAGAAGTCGAAGGACGGCGGCTGCGCAACGTGGGGCAGCGGTGTGATTTATGCCCTGAAGGGCGGAAACACCCAGGAGTTCTGGGCGTTCGTCCCTTCGCTGGCGGTCTGGACCGAACTTGACACAATCCCTTCGGTCGGCTCCTCGCTCAAGAAGAAGAAGCTGAAAGCTGGGGCCGGTGTCGCCTATTCCGACGCGGTTGTCTGGGCGCTGAAGGGTAATAAGACACGTGAGTTTTGGTGTTACACAGCAGATTCGAGCCTCGTGTTTGACCGGGCCCGGAAAGGAGGCGTCCAGACTCCAGAGTCCCAACTTCAACCTTCGAAGTTCCCAGCCCCATCGGTCCAATGCCCAAGCCACGCCACGCGCAACAGCCGCATCAGTCTGCAATACGCCTGGCCCGGGCCAAGGCACGGGACATTGACCGTATACGACGCTACCGGCCGTGTCGGCGCCCGGCTCATGCTCGCCCCAGGCCGCGAACGGACGCTCGAGCTTACGACCGAGCAGATGAAGCCGGGCATCAATTTCCTCCATTTGTCCGGTGAGCACGGCACCATAGTTAGGAAGCTCGTCATCGAGTAAAAACCCAGAGACAGTCCAGTCGGACGCGTCGGACGGGTCGGACGCGCCTGGCGGCGCAATCCGGGGCCGGACTGGGTTTTCCGCCGTTCGCTTTCCGCTGGACACAGGCAAAGGCATAGGATATCTTATCCCGTGTGTCATGCTGCTCGACGACGAAGTCCGGCCAGACCACGACGTGGCGCGTTTCGGCTGAGAGGCACCGTTCATCTGACCGCTGCCGGCCGACTGGCTGTGGCCGTAACGGTGTTCGTGGTGCTGGGCTCGACAACCTGCGGACCGCGGGGCACGACGACCATTGTCAGCAGCGGCAGTCTGGTCTACCCACGGGTCCTGTTTCTGACCACCGGCGACGATGGTACCGGCACGCTGCCATCAGGCGCGAATATTTGTCTTGAAACATTCAACGGTCTTGGTGCCTTTGCCGAGGTTGCCGACAAGACCGTCCTGCTCGACTCGGCCCGGCTCGCGTCGGCCCGCATTATCGTCGCGCCGACGATTGCCGGGTACCACGACGCCGACCGGACCTTCTCGCTTTCGTTCCTCGACGACGCCGCGATGACGAATCTTGCCGCGTGGGTCGAGGCCGGCGGCATCCTCATAGCCGGCGAGAACATCGGCCGCAACACGGTTGAAGGCGAGGACCGGGTTACGTCCGGCGGGGTGATTGACGGTCAGGAGTGGCCGCTGGCCCGGGTCTTCGGCTACGCGCTGGAGGAAAGGAACCTGAAAGGACTCCGGATGGTTCGGGACCCGGACAGCACTTTGCTTGCTGGATTCCGGCCAGAGCTTTCCGGCATCCTGCCCGAGGCGTGGCTACTCGTTCCGGTTGAGACGACGATTGCGGGCAGCGTTTCGGTGCTTTCCCGCTGGACCGACGGCAACACCAGCTATGCCGCCGTGACAATGAATCGGCACGGTCGCGGCTACGGTATCATGGTGCCGTTCTTTCTCTTGTTGCAGCCCGCGGTGGACGCAGGGGCAGGTGACGTGCCGGCAATCACTGCTTTCTACCGGGCTGTCTTTGCCCTGGCATTCGACGGGCCCGAGGTGTTTGTCAATCCGTGGCCCGGGCCGTACCGAAGCGCTTTGGCGGTCACCCTGAATGAGGCCGAGGTCGCGGACTCAACCGCCGACGCGCGGCTCAGGAACACGGTTTCCCGACTGCTGGCGGTTCCCGGTGTCAACCGGCTCGATATCTTTGTCACCGGCATGGTACCGGAGCCGGTCATCGCACGGCTGAAGAAGGAACCGCAGGTGCGGCTCGCCAGCCTCGGTTTCAGCCACCGGTACTTCAACCGGCTCGACTACTGCCGGGCAGTCTGGGAGATTGCCCGGCTTGAGGACTACCTGGGGCTGCGTCCGACCGGGTTTCGCTTCCCGTTCAGCGTCCGGACCGCGGCCGGGTTGTTTTCCCTCGCTCAACGCGGCTATCGCTATGAGTCGTCGGTCCATATTGACCATGCCGCCGGTTTTGCCGGAACACTCTTTCCTTACAACCTGCCGATCTGGGTGAAGGACCAGTACTGCGCTGTCACCGACATGCTCGAACTCTCGCCGACGCTTGAAGACTGGGACTTCTACGGCACCGGAACTCAAGTCCCCGGGTACGATACGGCGGCTCAGGCGCGCGACGCAAGCCGCCTGCGTGCCCGGCTCGAGACCGCCTGGCGTGACTTGGTGCGTGCCCGGCGCGGGATGATGCTGCTGACGCTACATTCTGCCTACTGCGGCTACTCCAGCACCACATTTGAGCCGGTCCGACAATTCCTCACCGCCGTCGGCTCGGGCGATGTCTGGTTTGCTGGACTTGATGACATTGCCGACTGGTGGAACATTCGGCGCAACGTCGCCATCACGATGAAAAGCACCGGCCGGACAACTCTTCTCAGATTTGTCAACCATAATCCCAGACCGGTGCGTAATCTAGCCGTCCGCCTCGACGAGACGGGGTTGAACATCCGGGCCTGGGGCACTACCCTGCGTCGGACCGACCGCCACGAGGAAGACGGGGACTTCACTTACCTTGTCTTTGACCTCGACAAGACCGCCGAACTGGAGGTTTCCCGATGAAACTCGCCCGCCTTACTGTCTTCTGTCTGGCTGCGATAGCGCTGGTGACCAACTGCGCTGACCTGACCTACGACGCTACATCGCCGACCGTCAACATCGTCTACCCGGTACCTTGGTCAACGCACGCCCGCGACACCATCGAAATCCGGGCTGCTGCCTTCGACAACGTCCGGCTCGACCGGGTCGTCTTCTTTGTCAACGGTGAGAGCCTGGCCGTAGTCAGCGACGCACCTTATCATGTCAAGTGGTACCCGGACACGACCGGCGGCCACACCATCTACTGCGTGGCGTATGACGGGGCCGGTAACGAGGCCCAAACCAGCCCGGTGATTGTCACCGTCGTCGCCGGCGGACTGTCGCCCGACCTGGAACCGCCGTACGTGGCGCTGGTGCGGCCGGTGTCGTGGCAGACTTTGCCCCATGATACCGTGGACATCATCGCCGATGCCGATGACAATACGAAGCTCGACCGGGTCGTCTTCCTTGCCGACGGCGAGTCGGTTGCCGCCGCGCGGGCGGCGCCGTTTCACGTCCGGTGGTACCCGGACACGACCGGCTATCACTCGGTCCACTGCGTGGCGTACGACACCGCTGGCAACAGCGCCCGCACCAGCCCGATAGTCGTCATCATCGCCGGCGAACAGCCCGACCTGGAACCGCCGTACGTGGCGCTGGTGCGGCCGGCATCGTGGTCGGTCGTAACCGAGACCGTCCGCGTCGAGGCAATCGCGCTCGACAATCGCGGCGTGCGCGACGTCGCGTTCTTTCTCGACGGCGACACCATCGCCCTGCTTTCGGCCGAGCCGTGGGTTCACTACTGGAACAGCCGCACCGTCGCCAACGGCTATCACACGATGCACGCCTCAGCGACCGACAGCGCCGGCAACCTTTCCTACTCGACCGTCATCACGGTTGACATTCGGAACACGCCTTAGCGTCGGGCAAATGGCGAAAGGCGCGCGCTGATACTGCTCTGGCTGGCCGTTGACCTCATTGCCGTCTACTTCGGCATCGACATCCTCATCAACCTGGTGTTCCTTCCCGTATTCCTCGTCGTTTTCCGCCGGGCACCGCACGGGCGAAGGAACGTGACCGTTTGCGCGCCGGATTGTGCTCCGGAGCGGACCGGGGTCGCCATTCTCGTTCCGGCCTACAACGAAGCCGCGACCGTAGTTGACAGCGTGCATTCGCTCCTAGCGCTCGACTACCCGGATTTCGAGGTGCTGGTCATCAATGACGGTTCGCGGGATGACACCCTTGACGTGCTCCGGCAGGAGTTCGAGCTCGGGCTCTCGGAGACGGGCTATTCTGACCGGCTCGGCACCGCCCAAGTGAACGCGATTTTCCGCTCGGACCGGTATCCCCGACTGACCGTCGTGGATAAGCCCAATTCGGGCAAGGCCGATTCGCTCAATGTCGGTTTGGCGCTTACTGAGAAACCGTTGGTCGTGACTATTGACTCGGACTCGCTCCTCGCGCCCAGTGCCCTTGCCCGCCTTGCCCGTCTGTTCCTCGACCGGAACGCGGCCGCAGCCGGTGGCCTCATCACCGCAGCCAACGACGTCCGGGTCGAGCAGGGCCGCGTCGCTACCAGCCGCCTGCCGCGCCGGCCCCTGGTGATGTTCCAGCTCGTCGAGTATCTTGTCTCGTACACGGTCGGCCGCATCGCCTTCTCGTCGGTCAACGCGCTGATGGTCCTCTCGGGCGCGTTTACGATGTTTGACCGGAGGCTGCTGCTTCAGTGCGGCGGGTTTCTCACCCGGTACAACCGCCATGAGTACGTCCAGCGCATCACCCGTGGTAAGCCGGCCGGTACGGTCTGTGAAGACATGGAGGTCATCGTCCGCCTGCACCGCTACGTGCGCGAGCAGCGCCTGCGCCGCCCGATAGTTTTCGACCCGTGGCCCGTGGCCTGGACCGAGGTGCCCTCGACCCTCAGGCAACTGGCCCGACAGCGGAACCGTTGGCACCGGGGTCTGCTCGAATCGCTTCTCCTGCATCGTTCGATGTGGTTTGAACCGGGCTATGGCACGGCCGGGCTCATCGGCATACCATACCAGCTTATCTTCGTCGCTTTGTCGCCCGTGCTGCAGGTTGTTGGTGCCGGGCTCCTAGTCTGGCTGCTCGCCACAGGCCACGCCAGCGCGCTGTGGCTTGCTGGCGCGCTCGCCGCCACCGCGCTCGCCGGCGGCGTGCTCACCGCCCTGGTTACGACTGCGGTCGAGCGCCGGTTTGCCCGGGACTCGGCGGTGAACGTCCAGGCGATGCGCTACCACACGTTCGCCGACTGGCTGCGCCTGCTCAGCTACGCTGTAGTCAGCGGGCCGGTCTACGGACCGCTCCGGACCGCGTTCCAGCTCTGGGGCATGTGGGACTGGATTCGGGGTCAGCAGTCGTGGTACAAGTTCGAACGGACCGGATTTGGAAAGGCAAAGGCATGACCCTACTGCTGTTCGCATTAGTCGCCGGACCGATAACCGTGCCGGAAATCCACGACTTCGTAAATTCGGGCTGCGCCGAAGAGGTTTTGCCTCGCGCCGAATCCGCGGCTGCGGCTGCACCCGACGACCGGCCAATCCAAAAAGCATTTGCCTTAGTCCTGCGCAGTATCGGCGAGCTCGATTCGGCCATCGCGGTCTACAACCGCCTGCTTGCATCCGACCCGGCCGACGACGACACCCGGCTCGGTCTGGGTCTTGTCCTGTCGTGGCAGGGCAGGTTGGCCGATGCGTTTGCCCTCTACGAGGAAATCAGGCCGGGCAGCGAACACTACTTCGATGCCGTGATCGGCAAGGGACGGGTCGCCGGCTGGATGGGACGCTACCGCGAGGCCCTTCGGTTCTTTGACGAAGCCGACTCGATTTCACCCGGCAACCGGAAAGTGCTCGAGCGCCGGGCTCAGGTGACCGGCTGGTCCGGCGACCATGCCCGGGCCATTTCCCTTTACCGGCAACTACTGGAGCGCTCGCCCGGAAATCCCGACTACCTGTTTGCCCTCGGCCAGAATCACGAGTGGTCGGGAATGCCGGTCTCCGCCCGGAGTTACTACCGGCAGGCGCTCTCGCTCGCTCCCGGCCGCAAGGACGTGGCCGAGGCGCTCCTCCGGGTTGAGGAAGCCGCGGCCTGGCGCACGTCCATCACCTACAGCGACGCAGCCGACTACGATGGCGATGTCCAGGGCCGTTACCGCAACTATCGGTTTCGGTTCGAGCCGCGCCTCGGTGACCGGTTCCATCCTGTCGCCGCCCTTTCGTGGTCAGGCAACCGGCGCGGCACACTGGGACAGAACTACCTGTTCTTCCGGGCCGGGCTCTCGGGCCGGCCGCGTTCATGGCTCAACCTGTCCGGACAGGTGCAGGGCGACGTCTTCACCTTCGCGTTCAAGGCCGCGACCCTGAACTGGGAGGTCGAGCGCTCCTGGTTTTCGTGGACCGGCGACATCGGCCGAATCCCTTACGAACCGGCCCAGGACATCGGCGCGTTCTCCGGCTCCACCCAACTGGTTGTCCGGCCTCGCTCTGGCCTGCGGTTGTCAGGCAGCGCGGGCCGCACCCACATCATCAATGACGGCAACGACCGGACTTCGCTCTCCGTCTGTGCCGGGTTCGACTTCCTCTCAAGGCCACGACTCGGGGTGAGTTACACCTTGAGCTACGACGACTTCCGCTTCCGTTCGCCCCGCTACTACTCGCCGCCGAGCCTCCTCACCAACCTCGTCGGCATCAACCTCACAACATACTGGAAGAACACCAGCCTGTCGGCCGACGCGGCCGGCGGTGCGAACGCAGTCGGCGAGTGGCTGGTCCGTGCCAACGGCTCGCTCGATTGGCGGCTTGCGTCCCGAACCAGCCTGACACTGGAGGCCAATTATGCCCAGACCATGGTCCGCGGCCGCTACCTCTATGCCAGCCTCGCGCTCGGCGTCGCCCGGTCGTTCTAGGATGCACGGTAAGTACGTAGTCATCGTCCTGCTCCTTGCCGGGCTCGTGCTGCTCGTCATCGGCCTTGCCCGGGTCGAACAGCGCCGCTCCCGGCCCGCAATCGTAGTTGCGGCCGCGCCGCCACCGCCGCCGTTCGAGGTCACCGCCCCGCGCGAGGAACTCGAAGCCGCGGCCGCGCGCGCCCGGGTGCTGTTTCGCTGCGCCGGCGACGAGTTCGAGCGCTGGACAGTCCGGACCAGTCTGCGTGGTGAGAAGACCGAAGCCTGGGAGAAGTTTTTCGTGACCGGCGTCAACCTGGGCGTAGCCCTACCCGGCCACTACCCGACCGAGTTCGGCGCCACGCTTGAGGATTACTCCCGCTGGCTGCGCCAGATTGCCGACGCCGGTCTTGCTGTCGTCCGCACCTACACCATCCTGCCGCCTCAGTTCTACCAGGCCCTGGCCCGACACAATTTCAGCCGCACCGACCGGCCGGTCTTCCTCATCCAGGGCATCTGGGCCGAGCCGCCCGGCTCCGGCAACCTCTACGACCGGGACTTCACTGATTCGCTCAAGCGGGAAATCTGTCGCGCAGTGGATGTGGTCGCAGGACGAGCAGTCCTGCCCGAGCGGCCGGGCCATGCCTCGGGCATCTACTCGGCCGACGTCTCGTCTTTCACACTCGGCTTCCTTTTCGGCCGGGAGTGGGAGAGCGAGGTCGTGCGACACACCGACACGGTCAACCCATCAGTCCGCAGTTATCAGGGAACTTTCGTCAACCTCCCGGCCGGCAGCCCAACCGAAGTCTGGCTCGCGACCATGCTCGACTACCTCACCTGCTACGAGGTGCTGACCTGTTCGACTCAGCACCCGGTCGCGTTCGTCACCTGGCTGCCCCTGGACCCGATGCACCACTCAACCGAGTACCCGACCCGCGGCCGGGCCGACGAGCATGACAACGACTTGGTCGTGCTTGACCCGATGCACCTCCACTCCACGCCCGCGATGCGGGCCGGCATCTATGCGGCCTATCACATCTACCCCTACTATCCGGACTATATCTTCCTCGAGCCGTCGTATCGCGAATACCTCGACCGCGACGGCCGGCCCGACAACTACGCCGGCTACCTGCACCGTCTCAAGCAGCACCATGCCGGCATGCCCCTGCTCGTGGCCGAGTACGGCGTACCGTCGTCACGCGGCAACTCGCACCACAACGGCTTCGGCATGGACCACGGCGGCCACACTGAGGAAGAGCAGGCGCAAATCAACCTCAGGATGCTTGCCGCCATCCACGACGAGGGCTGTGCCGGCGGCATCGTCTTTGCCTGGCTCGACGAGTGGTTCAAGCCCAACTGGCTGGTTGATGACTTCACCATACCCGCCGACCGCGCCCGGGTCTGGCATGACGTCCAGAATCCGGAGCAGTGCTACGGGATGGTGAAGTTCGGCCGCGAGCTTATCCTGCCGGACGGCAACCCGGACGACTGGACCGGCCGGCCACTCGTCCGGGGTAACGGGTCGCTCCGTGCCCTGTGGGTCGCCGCCGACGAAGAATACCTCTACCTCAGGCTTGACCTCGCCGAAGCGCCGGACTGGGCGCGCCGGCGCATCGGCATCGCCATTGACACCTATGACCCGCGCCTCGGCAACAGCCGGCTCGGGCCGGTCGAATTGAACTGCGCGAACTGCACCGAGTTCCTAGTTCTCCTTGACGACACCAACCGGGCTGAGGTGCTGGTAGACAGTACCTACTCGCTCTTCTCCGACCCGACCTCGCCCATCCAGCCGCGCTACCGCACCCTTGCCCGCACCGACGGCAACTTTATCACCCAGCGCCTGATGAACAACCACCCGCGCTTCACCGCAGTGGGCGAGCCCGTACCGCCGCACGTCACCGAATACGGCCGGCTCGTCTTTGGCCGGGTTCAAGACAACACGCTCACCGACTGGTGCGGAAGGGACGGAGTAATCGAGCTCCGGCTCCCGTGGGGAGTCCTCAACGTCTCGGATCCGTCGTCGTTCCAGGTTCTGCAGAACGACACCGTGACTGCGGAAATCGAGACCGCCACGACCAACGGGTTTGCCTTTGCCGCGTTCATCACGCAGGATGACCGGAACGGCACCGACGGTCTGGTGGCCGCCCTGCCCGGAGCCGACGGCCCAACACTGCGCTTCACCCGCCGCTGGCGCTGGTCCGGCTGGGATGTACCCGCGTACACCGAGAGACTAAAGCGGGGCTACCGTGTCTTTGCGGACGGACTTGCGGCGATCGCCGCCGATTCACCCCGACGCCGGGCAAACCTCGCTCGTCTCGCCGGTAGAAAGACCGGTGGCGTCACAGCCCGCATCGCGCCGTTCGCCGGCGACGCACCGCTCGCCGTCTCATTCACCTTCGACGACGGCTCCTACGACCTTTTCACCAACGCCCTGCCCTTCCTCTCCGCCTACGGTTTCAAGGCCAACTTCGGGCTGGTTGCGGCCTGGACCGGTCCGCAGGCCGACTGGCACGCCGAACCGGACGGCACATCGTTCAAACGGATGGGCGTGCCTGAGGTCAGCTCACTCTTAGCCGACGGCCACCGTGTCTCGGCACACGGCACCAGCCACGAAATGTCCGACGTCCAAGGCGACGCAGCGGCGATACTCCGTGAAGTAAGGGCATCCAAAGACACACTCGAGGCCCTGCTGGGCGTGCCGGTGCACACCTACCACTACCCTTACAGCATCATCCGGCCGGCCAACGTTGAGGCGGTGCGGCGTGCCGGGTTCTGGTTCGGCCGGACCTCAGACGACCGGCTGAACCGACCCGCGAGCTTCAACCGATACCTCCTGAACAGCATCGCCTTCTACAACGACACCCAGCCGAATCTCAAAACATTCGAGCGCCTCCTCGCACGCGGCCGGGGCAGTTGGACCATACTCCTTCACCACCATGTCCTTGACTCCTCTGCGCCGGAACTTGCGACCATGGCCCGGCACAATGTGATTCACACCTACTCCGTCACGCCGCTCACCTTTGGCCGGCAACTGCGCCTTGTCCGCAACAGCGGGGCGTGGGTAGCCCCCATCGAAGACATCGGCCGCTACCTACTCCAGTACCGCAAAGCCCGGCTCAGCCTACGCCAGTCCGACCAATCCGCAATCCTCCGTGTCGAAACCAACTCCGGCGACCTGCCGCCCGTGCCGATGACGCTCGTCCTCGACATCCCTTGGCGCTGGGTCCGGGTCACAGGCTCCTCAAGCGACGGCATCTACTCACCTCATGCCGGCCGCCTGCTCCTCGATGTCCTGCCCGGCCAGGACGTTACTCTCAGCCGCCTCGACGACTAGCCCGCGCCGGCGACGACACGCTCGCAGTGCGGCTCGCGGACGCGGACATTATCCGCCGTCTTGCTCCCGGCCTCTGCTTCGCACCCTCACCTGTTTTCTCTCCCCCTGAAGAGGAGAGAGTAAGGGTGAGCGGGCGTAAGCCGCAGGCTGAGGCCAAGGTCGGGCTGGTGAAATGGGCAGCAGGCAGAACACAGCATTGAGCAGAGGGCAGCGGGCAAAGGCTCGCCGCCCCGCCGTCTGACAGACTTCAGACCGGCGAGCCCAGCGCGGGTAGCTTACGACTCGCCGATGCGGCGTAACAACCGAATAAGACAGGTCTTAGAACGGAGATTGGTTGCGTAAGCCGCAATTCTGCACCCGTACACCTAGATGGGGGAGGGGCCGTATGGGAGACGGTCTTTAGTCACCCGTCAGCAAGAGCTTTTGACCGGGCTTTGGGCGACGCTTTTATCTAAGTGTTTGCCGGTGCGTGACTTGGAGCGATACTTGGAGTGATACGCGATGCCGTTGCCGCTGCGTTGCGCGATGTTATCGCTTGAGCAGCTTTCCAAGCGCGTGTCTCTGCGTTCAGGCGAGCGTTTCGTTGCGTGAGTGCGTGAGTGTTCGCGTGAGAAATGCTCGCTGTTTCAGATTCGGCTTTGGGCTTGGGCTTTGCTGCCCGGCGACACCGGCGGCGAGGTAGCCAAGTGGCAATAGGCCCTTGGAGGATGCAAGTCAGCGCTGTGAATGTGCTGACTTGTCTCACATTAGACGAGAAGCAATTCACTGGGACAGGCCTGAGAATGAAGCAAGACATCCACAAGAAATTCTTGACAGTATCGCGAGCGACATTACTCTTGACATCGTGCCGGAACTGGAGTATATAGATTGATGCACGATGCGGCCGCGAGCCGGCTCGCCCGCGTCCCTTCGTACCTGTTCAAGGAGCTAGACGAGCTGAAGGCGCGTGCGGGCCCGGGCCTTATTGACCTAGGCGAAGGCAACCCGGACCAGCCGGCGCCGAAGCCAATCATTGCCGCACTGATCAAAGCGCTGGCCCGACCTGAGAACCACCGCTACCCGACCTACGCCGGCAAGCTGGAAGCGCGCGCCGCGGTTGCGGCTTGGTACGGTCGCCGTTTCGGCGTTGAGCTCGACCCGGAGACCGAGGTGACGATGCTAATCGGCTCCAAGGAAGGTGTGGCGCATCTGGTTTGGGCCTGCTGCGGACCGGGCGACGTCGTCGCCGTCTCTGACCCCGGATATCCGGTCTACCAGAATCAAGCACGCCTGTGCGGCGCGACGCCGGTCTCGGTTCCACTGCTGGAGAAGAACGACTTCCTGCCAGAACTGTCATGGCTCAGGACGATGGCGGACCGCGTGAAACTCGTCTGTCTGAATTTCCCGGCGAACCCGACCGGCGCCTGTGCGCCGCTCGGCTTCTACGAAGAGGTTGTTGCCCTGGCTCGGCGCCACGGCTTCTTCGTCGCCAACGACAACGTCTATTCCGAGCTGTATTTTGGCTCGAGCCGGCCGCCGAGTATTCTGCAGGTCCACGGTGCCAAGGACTGCTGCATCGAGTTTCACTCGTTGTCCAAGAGCTTCAGCATTGCCGGCTGGCGGATCGGCATGGCCGTGGGCAATCCGTCGTTGATTGCGGCGCTGCTGAAAATCAAGCAAAACACCGATTCCGGCCCGTTCGGCGCCATTCAGGACGCGGCCGCCGTTGCCCTGCGCCGCGGCGAGGCCATCATCCGGCAGACCCGAAAACTGTACCAACAGCGGCGCGACGTGTTCTGTGACGAGCTCGCCCGAGCCGGCTGGGCCGTGCCCAAACCGGCGGCAACGTTTTATGTCTGGGCCCCGGTACCGCCTCAGGCCGGCGTCGCGCGGGCCGGCGAATCGGTGTCAATGTCGTTTGCGCGCAAGCTGCTGGTCAACTGCCAAGTGATGGCCGCGCCCGGGGTCGGGTTCGGGCAGTACGGTGAAGGCTATGTCCGGTTCGCCCTCGTCACCGACGAGAAGCGACTACGGTTGGCCGCACGGCGGATCGGAAACTGGCTTCAGCCCAAGTGAGCGCAGGCTCAACCACCGGAACATGGCGCTCGTAGTTCAGAAGTACGGCGGCAGCTCACTCGCCACGCTTGACCGGCTGCGTGCCGTGGCCCGGCACATCGTCCGGACTCACGAATCGGGCAAGCGCGTCGTGGTGGTTGTCTCGGCAATGGGCGAAACCACTGACCAACTGACCCGTCTCGCCCATGCGGTCAGCCCCAACCCTCATCGGCGCGAACTCGACATGTTGCTTACCGCGGGTGAACGTCAGGCGATGGCCCTGCTGTCGCTGGCGGTCATGAACCACGGGCTGGAGGCGGTATCGTTCACCGGTTCCCAAGTCGGCATCATCACCGACCGGTTTCATTCCGAGGCGAGAATTATGCAGGTCAAGGCCGACCGGCTGCGTCAGGCTTTGGCCCGGGGCCGGGTGCCGATTGTTGCCGGCTTTCAGGGCGTGAGTGTTGACCGTGAAGTCACCACCCTAGGTCGGGGCGGCTCAGACGTGACCGCGGTGGCGCTGGCCGCAGTGCTCCGCGCCAAGCGGTGCGAGCTCTACAAGGACGTTGACGGCATCCACACCGAGAATCCGGCCGAGTTCAAGTCGGCCCGGCGGGTGCCGCGTATCGGGTTTGAAGAACTGGCCGAGCTCGCCGGCTCAGGCGCACAGGTGATTCATCCGCGCGCCTGCGCCCTAGCTGAGAAGTACCGAGTCCCGCTTGTCATCCGCTCGTCATTCTCCAGAAGCAGAGGAGGAACGATGGTTACCAAGAGTGACCGAATCGAAAAGGCGCTGGTCCGCGCGCTCACTCACACCCGCCAATTAGTACGGCTCACGCTCACCGACGTGCCCGCGAAGAAGCGCTGTCTGCACCAAGTGGTGACCCAGCTCGCCGCGGCCCGGGTCCCGGTAATCTTGTTCAACCACGGCGTCCCCCACGATGGGCGCTTTGACCTGAGCTTCATCGTGCCCGACGCGAGTCGGGCCGAGGCCGAGACGATTCTTGCGCGGCTCGTGCGCAGAATCCGGGCTCGGGGACTCGCTGTCAGGAAGAATCTCTGCTCGGTATCGGTCGTCGGTCCGGGTGTCGGTAGCGATGCTGAGATTCTTTCCGCCGTGTTCCAGACCCTCCATCGCTGCGGCATCCACCTCGACGCCTTCAGCGCATCCGAGACCAGACTTTCCTGCTTCATGGACCGCAAGTACCTGCGCATCGCCGTCGCCGCGCTGATGGCCCGCTTCAAACTAAGTCAGGACTGATGAACCAGCCTGCCGACCAGCCCGCCCCCCAAAAAGCCGACGCCGCGGATGCACCGCTTGACATTTTCGAGGTGCAGCGGATAGTGGAAAGCCTGCTCTTCGCCGCGGACGCACCGCTCACCCTTGAGCGGCTGACGAACCTGCTTGACGTTCCGCCGGAGACGATCCTACGTGCAGTGCATAACCTCAACGACCAATTTGCCACCACGGGCCGGGTCTTTCGCATCAGCCGAGTCGCGCAGGGGTTCCAGCTCTACTCGATGCCCGAGTATGCCGAATGGGTACGCAAGCTCTATCAGCACCAGTTCACCCACCGGCTCTCCCGTGCCGCACTCGAAGTGCTGGCGATTATCGCCTACCGCCAGCCGGTCACCCGGCCGGACATCGAAACCCTGCGCAAAGTTGACTGCTCCGGCCCGCTTCTCACTTTGCTCGAGCGCCGACTGGTCGCAACCGCGGGCCGCGCCCACCGGCCCGGCAATCCGTTTCTCTATCGCACCACGCGCGAGTTTTTGCGTTACTTCGGCCTCGAGAGTCTCGACGAGCTGCCGCGCCTGGACGAGCTGAGTCAGTTCCTGCCCGACTCCGCGCCGAGCGAAGCACCGGGACCGGAATACGACACGCTGGCGATTGCGCCCAAGCCGAGCCGGAACACGGAGGCAGAGTAGACGAAGCTGGTGCTTGCCGTTTGGTTGTCGGCATGATTAGCCGCAGCCTCGAGGCTATCCAGCAGGCCGAGGCACTGCTTGAGGACAAGTTCGGCCCAATCACCCTGCGTAGTGAACCGATTGCTTTCGACTTCACCGATTACTACCGGCCGGAGATGGGTGCAGGCCTGACTCGGCAGTGGGTTGCGTCGAGCCTGCTGCCTGAACCCTGCCGACTCGCCGACATCAAGCAGACGACGATGAGTCTTGAGCGTGAACTGGCCGATGGTCAAGGCCGGCGGCAGGTCAATCTTGACCCGGGTCTCCTCTCGCGCCACAACCTCATCCTCGCCACGACCAAACCTTTTGCCCATCGGGTCTCGCTCTGCGCCGGCATCTACGCCGAGCTGACGCTCATCTACCGGCACGGCGCCTATCAGCCGCTCGATTGGACCTATCCCGACTATCGGACCCGCGCCTGCCAGAACTTTCTGACTGCCTGCCGGGCAACCCTACCGAGACCGTCCTTACCGCCATGAAAGAACTGCGCAACTACTTCATCACCGGCCTTGCCGCCCTCCTGCCGGTCAGTCTCACGCTCCTCATCATCTGGTTCGTAGTAACCCATCTCGGGAACATCCTCGGGCCGCTCCTGCGCAACCACGTCTGGCTGAGGCAACTGCCTGCCTGGGTTGCTTCGGTCCTTGGCTTCGTGCTGCTCCTGGCTGCCATCGTGGCGCTCGGTGCGATTGCGTCCGGTCTACTCGGCCGCTGGCTCCTTTCCCAGTTGGACCGACTGCTCCGCCTCGTCCCGGTGGTCAAAGAAGTCTACACCTCTGCTCGTCAACTCACCGATGCGGTGCTAATCCAACGCAACTCCTTACGCAGGACGGTCATCGCCGAGTACCCGCGGCCCGGATTCTACGCCATCGGATTTGTCACCAGCGACCTGCCGGCAACACTCCCGGACGGGCGGCCGGCACTCTATGTCTTCTTCCCCACGACCCCTAACCCAACCTCAGGCTGGCTCGCCCTCATCCCGACTCAAGACATCACCCCGACCGATATGACCATCGAACAAGGACTCAAACTTGTCATGTCCGGCGGAGTCGTCAGACCCCAGCGCCGCGCCGACTGACTCCCTCACTTTCACCCCTGCCCTTCGCTTCGGGCGGCACGCAGTCAAAAGCCAAAACAGCGATGAGCGATGAGCGGAGGGCGAACGGCGAATAGCGGGTGGTCAATTTCGGAACCGGGGTCCTCGGTCTCGCTTGACATTTGGGCGGCTTCTGGTTAAATACTCCTTATTGCGGGGTGGAGCAGCCTGGAAGCTCGTGAGGCTCATAACCTCAAGGTCGCTGGTTCGAATCCAGCCCCCGCTACTCCCATACTCCCCGACCTTGTCCTGGAGGCATTGCTTGTCCTTTCACCCTCGCCCTTGCCCTCTCCCTCAAGGGAGAGGGAAAAGAAGTGACCGTGTCTCTTCCGGCTGGCTCAATGGCTGACAAACCGAAGTTCGGCTTCTACTGGGCCGCCTCGTGCGGTGGCTGCGAAATCGCCGTTCTCGACACCAACGAAAAGATACTTGACATCGTCGAGCAGGCCGAGATTGTGCTCTGGCCGGTGGCGATGGACACGAAGTATGCCGACATCCGAGCGATGCCCGACCGGTTCATGGACGTCTGTTTCTTCAACGGCTCGGTGCGCAATTCCGAACAGCTCGAACTGGCTGAGCTGCTGCGTCGGAAGTCGAAAGTGCTGGTTGCGTTCGGGTCGTGCGCCCAGCACGGCTGCATTCCCGGTCTTGCGAACCTCCACTCCCGAGAAGAGATTTTAAGGCAGGTCTACACCGAGGAGCCGTCGGTGGTGAATCCAGCGGGCAAGCTTCCGTTGGTCAAGTCGCCCGTGCCTGAGGGCGAGCTGACTTTGCCGGAGTTTTTCGACCGGGTTTCGCCCCTCGACCGCGTAGTCGAGGTTGATTACTACCTGCCCGGCTGCCCGCCGCCGGTCCCGCGCATCCTCGAAGCGGTGGCGGCGGTCTTCGCGGGCATGCTGCCGGCTAAAGGTTCGGTTTTGGCTCCGACCAAAGCGCTCTGCGACGAGTGCGACCGGAACAAGCACGTGGCCAAGAAGATGCCCGACATCAAGCGCTCATACGAGGTCGCGGCCGACCCCGCGGTCTGCTTCCTCGAACAGGGGCTAATCTGTCTCGGCCCGGTGACGCGCGCCGGCTGCGGTCAGCGGTGCATCAACGGCAACTGGCCCTGCACCGGCTGCATGGGCCCCACGCCCGAAGTGCATGACCAGGGCGGGAAGATGATCTCAGCCCTGGCCTCGATTCTGCGCGTCGACGACGAGAAAGAGCTCACCGGCCGGCCGATAGCCGAATTGCTCGCCCGCGTTCCGGACCCGGTCGGGACTTTCTACATGTACGGACTGGCCAGCGCGACAATCAACCGCCGGAGGCGGCATGGGCAATAGGATAACGATTGACCCGATTACCCGGCTCGAGGGCCACGGCAAGATCGAGATATTCTTGAACGAGGCCGGTGAGGTTGACAACGCCTACCTGCAGGTACCGGAGTTGCGCGGCTTTGAGCAGTTCTGTGTGGGCCGGAAGGCGGAGGATATGCCCCAGCTCACCAGCCGAATCTGCGGTGTCTGCCCGGTTGCCCATCACTATGCCTCGGTCAAGGCGCTCGATGCGGCGTTCGGTGTTAAGCCAACTGAAACCGCCCGCAAGCTGCGCGAACTCATCTACTGCGGTTACATCATCTACGACCACATTCTCCATTTCTACTTCCTCGGCGGGCCCGACTTCGTCGTCGGCCCGGACGCGCCCAAAGCCAAACGGAACATTCTCGGCGTCATCGAGAAGGTGGGAATGGAAACGGCCCGCGAAGTCATCAAGCACCGCGCCTTTGGCCAGCGGATTACGGAGATTCTCGGCGGCAAACCGACCCATCCGGTCTCCGGCATTCCGGGCGGACAGACCAAGGCGCTGACCGAGGAGGGGCGCAGGGAAATCGAGCAGATGGCCCGGTCCTGTGTTGGCTTCGCCGAATTCTCGCTGCAGCTCTTCAACGACGTCGTGCTCAGGAACCCGCGTTATCTGGAGCTTATCACCAACCCCGAACTGGGACACAGCCTGTACAACATGGGAATGGTGGACGAGAGCAACCGGGTCAGCTTCTACGACGGGCAGGTCCGAGTCACGGACCAAGCAGGACGCGAGTTTGCCCGGTTCGACGCGGCCGACTATCTCGACCACGTCGCCGAGCAGGTCCTCGACTGGAGTTACGTCAAGGTTGCCTATCTCAGGAAGGTCGGGTATCAAGGCCTGTGCGATGGGCCGAAGTCCGGCCTGTATCGGGTCGGACCGCTTGGCCGGCTCAACGTCGCCGACGGCATGGCAACACCGAAGGCCGACGCCGCCTACGCCCGGCTGTTCGAGACGTTCAAAGCCAAGCCGGTGAACTCTCCGCTTGCCTTTCACTGGGCCCGGCTTATTGAGCTGCTCTATGCTTCGGAACGGGCACTCGAACTTGCGACCGACCCTGCCATCACCGGCACCGACATCAGGAACATGAACTTCAACATGCGACCGCGTGGGGTCGGCGTAGTCGAAGCGGCGCGCGGCACCCTGTTCCACGACTACGAGCTGACCGATGACCGCCTTGTCCGCAAGGTCAACCTGATTGTTGCCACCACCAACAACAAAGGACCAATCTGTCTCTCAATCCGCGCCGCGGCCCGGACCCTGATTCGCCAAGGCCGAGTGGATGAGGGCCTGCTCAATATGATTGAGATGTTCTTCCGGGCCTACGACCCGTGCTTCGGCTGCGCCTCCCATCTGCTGGGGCAACCGACTCTGGTCGTTGACATATTCGGCCCGGACCGGACCCTGATCCTGCGGATTCCGAGCCGCGCATCGCTTTAGACGCCGTGCTTGCTCGTTCTGCTCCCACGAAATCCCGGAACAGCCCCATGCCTTGCCCAGACTGAGGGACAGTCCCGGATTCCTTTCCGTGACTCATGTCCCCGGAACTGTCGGTGGTTTTTGTCAACTTCAACTCGGCGCGGTTTCTGGACCGCGCCTTGGCTTCTCTGGCTGCGGCCGAACCCGGTTCGACAATCGAGACGGTCGTGGTTGACAACGCTTCCCGCGACCGGGCAGAAGTCAGGGCGTTGTGCGCGCGCCACGGCTGCCGACTACTGGCGCTGGGGCGTAACATGGGCTACGGCGCCGCTGCCAATCGTGGGTTCAGGGTCTCGCGCGGCCGGTATCTGGCAGTTGCCAACCCTGACATCGAGTTTCCGGCCGGAAGCATGAGCGCGCTGGTCCGGCTGATGGACACGACCCCGCGCTGCGGAGCGGTGTCGCCTCAGCTTGTCTATCCCGACGGTCGGGCTCAGGCCTCTGCCCGGCGGCTGCCAAGACTCCGGTTCGCGCTTGCCGGCCGCCGTTCAATTCCTGCCCGGCTGTTTCCCGGTCTGTCAGGGGCGCGGGAGTTTCAGTACCTCGGCATCGAGCGGTCGCCGCGCCCAGTTGAGGTCGAGGCGGTCATCGGCGCTTGCGTGGTGTTCCGACGCGAAGCGCTCGAATCGGTGGGCGGATTCGACGAGCGGTACTTCATGTTTGCCGAGGACCTTGACATCTGCCGGCGTTTGCGCCGTGCCGGTTGGCAGGTGTTGGTTGAGCCGCGGGTCAGGGTGCGCCATTTCTACGGCGGCGTCCGGCAACGTTTCCGTCGGTGGACGGAGTTTCAACGGCTGCGAGGACTGCGGCAGTTTTTTGTGGAGAAACGGTCGGCACCGGTGCGGGCGCTGGTTACGTTGGGTTTTGTCGGCTATCTTTGCGTGCTGGAAGCAGCCGGTCTGGTGGGACTGGGTGAGTTCGAGTACTCGTGGCAGAACGCGGAGAAGGGTTAGTGCGTCGGGTTCGGGAATCGCTTACGGCTGCGGCGCTGGTGGCCGGGGATGTTCTTGCCGTCGGCCTAAGTTACGTCGTCGCCTACTTCATTCGGAACCTGATTCTGAACCACGGCCAGCCACCCGGCGCACAACTGCTGCCGTTGAATATGCTGATGGAGAAGGCGTACCTGCTGGCAGTCTATCCGTTCGTCTTTGCCTACGAGGGGCTGTACACCAAGCGGCTGACCGGCTGGGAGGAGACCCGGCGCTACTTCCGGGGCATGTTCATCTCGACCGCGTTTGTCACCATCCTTCTGTTCATGGTGCGTTTCTGGATTGTCTCCCGGGTAGTGGTGCTGCTCGCGCTGGTCGTTGGGATCATCCTCGTTCCGTTGGTTCGGGCCGCGCTGAACCGGGTTTTGGTCCGGGTTCGGCTCCGGACCCAGCCCCTAGTTCTGGTCGGCTCCGAAGCGGCGGCCGAATTGTTCCGCCGGGAGCTGGCAGCGCACCGGTCGCTGGGGTACGACATAGTCGAGCTGGTGAGCCGTACTTCGGCCGACGAGCCGGTTGAGAAGCTAATGGAGCGAAGCTCGGCACACCACGGCGCAACCGTGGTTGTCCTGTCCGATGCGTTTGCCGCTGAGGAGCTGAGGGCCATCTTCCGACTAGCTGAGCGACGATTCGCGGACCTAATGGTCGTGCCCAATGCGGCCCTGCTGCAGACCTCAGCCGCGGAAATCGAGCAGGTGGGCAGCGTGCTGGTGATGAAGTACCGGTACAATCTGCTGCGGCCGCTGAACACCCGGGTTAAGCGGGCACTTGAGCTGGCGGGCAGTGCTCTCTTACTCGTGCTGTTCGCACCGCTGCTCGCGGTGCTAGCTCTGCTCGTGCGGTTCTCCTCGCCCGGCCCGGTGCTTTTTCGCCAGCCGCGCATCGGCCGCCACCGGAAACTCTTCGACTGTCTGAAGTTTCGCACGATGTATGCTGACGCCGAGGAGCGGCTGCAGGTGCTGCTGCGTAACAACCCGGCGATGCGCGAGGAATGGGAACGGTTCGCCCGGATAACCGACGACCCGCGGGTAACGCCGGTGGGCCGGTTTCTGCGCCGGTACAGTCTCGACGAACTGCCACAGCTCTTCAACGTGCTCCGGGGCGAGATGGCCCTAGTTGGGCCAAGACCCTATCTGCCGAGCGAAACGAGTAAACTCGGCGACTACCTTGATACCATTACCCGGGTTCGACCCGGGCTGACCGGCCTCTGGCAGGTATCGGGCCGCGCTGAGCTGCCGTTTGCCGAACGGATGCTGCTCGACGAGTACTACATCCGGAATTGGTCGCTGTGGATGGACTTTTCGATAGTCCTGCGCACGGTGCGTGCCGTGCTGGGCGCACGAGGCGCTTATTGAGATTTCTTCTCCGCCGTTCGCTCCCCGCCCTTCGCTTTGCGCTATTTGAGGTTTGCACTTTGACCTTTGCCCTCTGACCCCGCAACCTCCTGCATTGACCGGACGCAGAACCACGCTAACATCTAATCGCTGAACTGATGAACGTACTGATTGCCGTTCTTGTCGCTGTCGGCCCAACCGTCCGCTGGCAGACTTACACGAACACAAACTTCATCAATGACATCGCCGGCAACGACTCGGTTGTCTGGCTGGCGACCGGTGGTGGTGTTGTGCGGCTCGACCCCGGACCGCCGCCGGTCGTGCGCCGGACGTTCGTCAACACCGACAGCCTGCCTGCCAACCATTGCCGCTGTTTGGCGCTTGACGGAGGTGGAAACGTGTGGGTCGGGATGAACGGTGGCGGACTGGCGGTGATCGGGAAGGAGGCTGATTATGCCCGGCCCTATCTGCCGAATGAGTGGTCAGCCCGCAACGTCCAAGCCCTTGCCTTTGACGGGCCCCGTTTGCTCGCCGGGACCGACCAAGGCATCTACGTAGTCGAGACCCGGGGGACGTTCCTCGACGCGAGCGATGACATCATCACTTGGTACTCGGTGGCGCAGGTACCGGAGCTGTTGAGCGACAACGTGATTTCGGTTTCCGTGCATGACCGTTACTGGTTCGGCACGAACCGCGGTCTGGTGTCGGTTGACCGGGAGGGAAGGGAATGGCGACCGTATCTCAGGCCTTTGGGCGACTCGGTGCGGTCAGTTGCGTTCTGGCAGGACAGCGTGCTGGTGGCGACTGAGCTTGGGGTTGCGCTGCTTGCCGGTGGCACGTTTCGTCCGGTGTACCGGTTTGCTGAGCCGACTGAGGTATTTGACCTAGTGGTTGCCGGTTCGAGCATCTACCTCGCGACCAAGACCGGGTTGTTTCAAGCCGATGCACCGGATTCGAGCCGGTTTTCGGTTGTGCTGGCTGAGGATGTGCGGGCGGTGTTGGTCGGTGAGGTGTTGTGGGCCGGCTGCGGAGGCTCGGAGCAGTCGGGCTGGGGGCTGCGCTACGCGGCATCGGGTCAGGGTTGGACCGGACACTGGAACCCCTGCATCGCCTCGGGGCTTATCTCGGATTGCGAGTGGCTGCCGTCGGGCGAGTTTTACTTGTGCCATGACGGCGCGCCCATCACCCGGGTGAAGACCGACGGCGGGATTGAAATCCTCTGGAGCGTACTGCCGGTGACGAAGCAGGTGCGGGTGGACTCGAGAGGACGACCATGGTTTGCCCATTTTGCTCTCAATGGCGGGCTGAGCATGTATGACGTCGCAGCCGGTTCGTGGGCGACAGTGCAATGGGGAGCCGGGTCTGTCTGGAACATCATTGACGCATTCGGACTGGACCGACACGACACGAAGTGGGTTTTCAACGGCGGCGGGGTGATTGTCGCGGTTGACTCTGCCGGTCGGCAGACCGTATATGACATATCCGGACTGCCGCCGCCGCCAGGCGGGCTTTACGAGTTCGCGTTCGACCGCCGGGACCGAGTCTGGCTCGGTCTGACGGTCGGGCTGGTGATGATTGACTATCGGGGCACGCTTCACGACCGGCGCGATGATCAGGATACGGTCATCGGCGACGGCCTGCCCTCACGCGAAGTAAGGTCGGTAGCGGTTGATTGCCAAGGGAATGTCTGGGTCGGGACTCCGCAAGGGGCCGCGGTCTGGAACGGCCGGGAGTTGAGGACCTTTACCACGGTCAACAGCCGCCTCGTCTCGAACAACGTGTACCGGGTACGGGTGGACGCATCAGACCGGGTATGGATGCTCACTGATGCCGGGCTCTCGGTCTTGGACCAAGTCTCGAACTCCTGGCAGACGTTCACGCCTCAGAACTCGGGGTTGATTCTCAACCCTCAGGGACTCTCTAACTTCTTCACCGGGCTAGCCATTTCCGACGAACTGGGCCGGGCCCTGGTCGGTTCTTTGCGCGGGCTATCGGTGATGGACTATGCGGCACCCGAAGGCGCGAGTGCGGTCCGGATGCGGGTTTACCCCAACCCATGCCTCCTCGGTCAATACGATGGACTGGTGATTGACAGTCTGCCCGACGATGCATTCCGGGTGGAGGTTCGCACGCTGGACGGACGTCCGGTTACCGAACTTCGGATTGAGAAAGCCCTGCGTCGGGCAGTCTGGCGGCCGGGCAGGACGGCAAGCGGACTCTATCTCTTGGTGGTGTCAACACCGCGCGGGACCGCGCTGGCCCGGGCAGCAGTAGTAATGCCCTAGCCGGTCGGGCGCAGGACATCACCTATCGTCGGCGGGTGCGGACCGGGCTACGCGGTTTCTCTTCTTCCTCCTTGGGCTCCTCCATGCAAGAATCGAAGTAGCGGCACTGCGGACAGCAGTCCTCGGACAGCTTGCCCTTGGCCAGACACAGGTCGTAGCCAGAGCACGCACGACAACACATGGTTGGTTACCTCCTTGGTTGGACTTTTCGGGTTCATGGTGACGATGCGGCACGCCCGCTGCCAGCCAGCAACAGGACGAGCTCGCGTACTAGCTCGGCAGCCACGCACGCGCCGGCTGACGGCTGGATGGTGCGCGGACAGACTTCGACCAAGTCGGCGCCGACCAGATTCAATCCATCGAGCGCGGCGAGTGACCGTGCCAGTTCGACATAGGAGCAGCCGCCCGGTTGCGGGGTCTGAACGTCGGGCATCACGCCCGGGTCAAGGACATCAACGTCAACCGTGAGGTAGAGCGGCCTCGACCCGATTGCAGCCCTGACATCCCGGACCGGCGCGAGCACGTCGAAAGCGAAGACATTGGGCGACTGCATCTCAGCCGCCGTAACGAAAGAACGGATGCCAAGCTGGAACAAGCGGCTGCGGGGCACTGAGTCGAGCACCCGTGCCATGGCTGTGGCATGACAGGACCGCTCGCCGAGATACTCATCGCGCAGGTCAGAGTGGGCGTCATAGTGGACGACGCAGAGCTCGGGATAGCGCCGGCTGAGCTCGGCCACAATCGGCCCGGTGATGGTGTGCTCACCGCCGAGCGCAAGGACCTGCTGGTTTGCGGCCTCTGCCGCGCGAATGAACTGGCGGATTGTTGCCAAAGGAGAGTCGGTGGATGCGTACGAGAACTCGATGTCGCCGGCATCGTGCACCGGCACGCCGGCCACATCCCGGCCCAAATATGGGCTGAAGCTTTCGATGTTGTCTGCGCCCAGCCGGGCAAGGGCCGGGCCGAACCGCGAGCCCGACGCGAAAGAGCTGGTTCGGTCCAAGGGCATGCCGACGATGAGGATGCGTGCCGCATTCGGGCCGGCCTTGGCGTAATAGAAAGCCATCGAGCCAGACCAGCATAGTGGACGCTATTGGCAAAGTCAAGCGTGCCGGGCGCTTTGCCGCCGGCCGCCAGCCGGTTGTCTGGCGGCGGAGTCGGTGAGCGGTGGGGTGAGCGGAGGGCGAGATGGTTGACACCGGCGTGCCGGCGGATACGCTTTGAAGCTGGTGCGCGTTCTTTTCTCAACCGGCGAACTTTCGGGAGCGGTGATTGCCGCAGTGCTCAGGCAGGAGCTTGCCGAGTCTCAGCCCGGCGTGGAGGTGCGCCGGCTTGATTGGAGCCAGAGTCCCGGCCCGGTATTTGGATTTTGCGCCGGGTTGCGGGCGGCGCCGAAAGTCGGTCGGGTGGTCGCACGCGCGCTGGCTGAGGCAGCGGAGTTCCGGCCGAATGTGGCTGTGCTGGTCTCGTATTCAGGACTACACCTGCGGCTTGGCCGTAAGCTCCGAGCCCTTGGCATCCCGGTCGCCTACGTTGCACCACCGCAGGTTTGGGCCTGGGGAGCCTGCCGCATTTCGGCGCTCAGAGCGGCAGCCGACCGGGTTGTCTGCCTGTTCTCGTTCGAAAAGGAGCTGCTGGCGCGCGCCGGGGTCAGGGCAGACTATTTCGGCTATCCGCTACTCGATTCGGTCAGCGCGGGCATGGCTGGTTGTGACGTCAGGCGGTCTCTCGGCTTCGGCACGCAGCCGTATGTTGCGTTCCTTCCGGGCTCAAGGCCGGCTGAAGTACGCCACCATCTGCCGCTCTTTTACCGGGTGTTCGAGTTGCTGCTGCACCGGTTCCCGTCTCTTGCCGGGGTCATTGTCGGACCGTCGGTTGTTACCGCTCTTTCACCCTCGGCTCTTCACTCTCCACCCCTGACTCCTCACTCTCCCCCTTTCACCGCTTCTCCCTCATCGCTGTCGCTTGCCGAGCGCTATCGGGTGATGGCTGGGGCAGCTTGTCTTGTGACCGTTTCCGGCACTGCCACAGCCGAGGCGGCGATTCTCGGCGTGCCGATGGTTGTCTGCTACCATCTGTCGTTGCCATCAGCTGTCCTTGCCCGGCTCTTGCTGCGCACCCGATACTTTGCCCTGCCCAACATCCTCGCCGGACGGCAGATTGTCCCGGAACTGCTCAACCCGAGCCCGGAAAGACTGGCGGCCGAGACAACAGAATTCCTTACCGACCGGGCGTTGTGCGCGGCGCTGCGCGGCGAGTTCCGAGTAATTCGCGCGCTGCTCGGACCGGCTGGTGCTGCCCGGCAAATCGCCCGGCTCGTGCTCGAACTCGGCCGGGGCTAGTGCTGGATGACCAGCTTTTGGGCGACTGCCTCACTCCCAATCCGGAGCTTGAGCAGGTACACGCCGGGCGGCAGTAATCTGAGGTCAATCGCGAATGACGAACCGCGGACGGTGAGCGGCGAGTGAACAACCTGTCGGCCCAGAGCATCGTAGACGCTCACCCAGACCTGCCCGTCCGACCGGCGGACCAACGGAACAGAGAACCTGACGGTCACAAATCCGGCGCGCAGCGGATTTGGGAATAGGCTGATAGCGCCGGTCCCCTGACCCGCGCCGGCAGACACCACACCCTGTGCCGCACCCGACCGGGTGCCGGCAATTCCGCCGGTCAGGTTCGGGGTGTAGACCCAGAACTCGCCGGTCTTGTTGCCTTTGAGTATTCCCAGTCCTGAGGTCATGCCGGCAATGCTTGCCCCGGCCTTGATTTTGCGCCGGATTCCGGATGAGCCGAGGGTCGGCACCGTGTCGAGCTCAACCCATGAATCACTCCCGGGGACATATTTCCAGAACTCCTGAGTATTGCCGCCTTTGAGTGCGTAGATTGAGCCGGAAAACCACGCGCCACAGCCGCCGTCTTTTGACTTCTTGTTGCGGCCGCTGCGGCTGAGAAACGGCATGCCGGCAAGCGGCAACTTCTGCCAAGTGTCGGCGTCAGTGTCGTACGCCCAAAGCTCGTGGTACTTTGCTTTGTGGGCATAGACAGTGTGACCGCCGTCGTGTACCAACCACGAGCCCTTGTCCCACTTTGCCACCATTCCCCGCGGCGCATCGGGCAGCGGAATCCAAGAGTCAGCCGCGACGTCGTAACGGTAGAACTCCGATTTCAGCCCCTTGAGCAGATAGACCTGTCCCCGGCCTGCCTTCTCGACATAGACCAGCGCGGAGCCGCCCTTGACTTTGGTGTTGCTTGTGCCGAGCGGGATGTCGCGCATCTGAAGCCACGTGTCGGCGTCAATATCGTAGCGGTAGAACCCGCAGGTATTATTGCCCTTTGCCGCGTAGACACAGCCGGTGCCGGTAGCGCAGCCGGCCGCGCCCTTGCCCGGTTGCTTCTGCTCGCGACCGAGCGGCAGGTCGCTGAGGCTGACCCAGGTGTCGAGCAACGGGCTGTAGGTGTAAAAGTCCGGGGTCTTGTTTCCTTTTGCCGCGTAGCCCCGGCCGCGCGCATGGTCGTAAACCAGCCAAGCGCCGTCCTTGGGCCGGCGGCCCGACGGCAGGTCGGGCATCGAACCCCGCTCGGTCCAGATGCCGGCCGGCGCGGTCAGGATGAACGTGTCGGAAAGAACGTCGTTCGGCGGATAGGTGTCGGCCACGCAGACGGTCGAACACTTGACACTCCAGCGGCCGACGTTCGTCCCGGTACTGCACCACGGGAATGAAACAACCGTGTCGGTCAAAGGGGCGAGCCGGGTGACGACAACCGACTCGGCATAGACCCGCGTTCCGAGCGGGTCCTCAAGGAACATGAAGGCGCGGACGTCGGCGGGCATCGTGTAGTGGTTGCGCCAGCGTGCCCGCGGCACAAGACGCGAATTGGTGTTGACGTAGCCCGAAGGCGCAACAATCCCGGTAACGCCGATGTCGCCCTGCCGGCCGCCAAAGTAGAACCGAACCGCGCGGCGGGCCGAAAGCAGGTTGCCCATCGGTGAAGCGACGGTGTCGCTGCCGAAAAGGTAACAGAGCCCGGTGCTGCCCCGCGGTGCCTCAATGCCGACCGTCGCCGACAGGCCGTACGCGACCGGCGGATAGCCGGTGTGGACGCCGCGGTACTGCATGATGATGTCATTGCTGCCCTCGCAGAGTAGCACCTGAAACGAAAGCGACGAATCGCCGCCGTCAACGATGCGCACGCTGTCGTAGGAGACGACGAGCGTGCAATTGGGTGTGCTGCCCAAGGTCTGGTATCTGACCCGGCCCGGACCGATGCAGTCGAGGTCATCCCAGAACGGATAGATTGCGTTGTTCGGTGCCCCCTCGTTCGGAATCGAGTCGTTGTTGATGCGCACCATGCCGTAGCCGAACATCAGATAGCCGTTGGTCCCGACAAAAACCGTGCTGTAGGTCGAGTCGTAGAAGCCGAAACTGAATCCGACCGGAACCTGTTGCACCGCATTGTCGTAGTCGTGGAACAGGACCGGTGTACCGGTACTGCTGATGTCCCGCCAGTCATAGGTCGGGCCGGCCGCAGTATCCGAGTCGAGCCAGCGCATGAACCCGGCATCCGGGCCGCCGAAAAAGTGTGCCTGGTGCATTGCCGCCCGCCGACAGAGCCGGTCGTTCTCCGGCCGTTCGTCGTCGGGCAGCCAAGTGCGCACCGCAACGCTGCACGTCTCGGCCACGGTCGGCCGCCAGGAGTCGAAATAAACCAGCAGGCTGCTGCTCGCCGGAATCGAAGGAATCATGTACTCAGCGCTGTAGCGCAGCGCTCCACCCAGCCCGAAAATCGAGCAGCGCACCGGCACGTTCGACTGCGGAACGAGACCGTAGTTCTTCACCAGTGCCGAGGGCGTGATGTTGACACCGGTCCGGTTGTGGCCGACCGGAGCAAGAATCGCGTGGACGCCCAAGTCGTTGCCGGCCTGAGGTACGAGCGAGAACCGGACTGCCCGGCCTGCAGCCAACGCCTTCTCATCCCAAGAATAGAGCAACCCGGTCTGAGCCGGCATCAACGTCGTGTCGCTCTCGATGCCGACCGTTGCAGTGCCGCCGGAATCGCTCAATGGGTCGCTGCACAGCACGTCAAGATACTGCAGAGTGATGCTTGAGTCGGCCTCGCTGAGGACAACCTCGAACGTTATCGGGTCGGGCACGAAATTGCAGATGACATCCTGCCAAATGATGGCAAACTTCCGGTTCGGGGCAGTGTCCACGGTCCGGGCATAGATGCTGCCGTTGAAGAACTCGCCGACCGCCAAGTCGTCCCAGAATGCGAAAACTCCGTTGTTCGGCGGCTCCGGTGACGGCACCGACTCATTCTCATACCTGCTTGTGCCCGGATGGTCGCCAAAACAAAGCCAGCCGTTGGTGCAGACCCAGACGCTGTCGTAGACCCGTCCGTAGAAACGGAACGGAAACGGCAGTTCCACCAGCCCGACCGTATCGTCTCCGGCAATCGCCAGACTCTCGGCGCCAGCAGTGTCAATCCAAGCAAATGTCGGCCCGCCCGGTTCCAGATTGTCCTTGAACTCATAGCCGAAATCGTCCGGCCCCCCGGCCCGCAGAAAATTCGGGCTTGCGCGACCCGGGCCACGAACTGACTTGCTCACAGGCTTAAGCGCAGCCACCGCGGTCGCGGCTACTGCCGAGAATAACGAGATGGTGATTACCCAACGTGACATCTTAGTGCTCCTTCTGCTGACAGTTCAGCACCATGCTGAATCGGCTCCCAGCCTGCCTCTTGCCGGCTGCGGTCGGTTCAGTTGCCTTCGGTTCGGCCGCTCTGTGCCAAGCGACTGTGTTTATTATACATCGGAGACTCAGCCCCGTCAATGAACAGACGGGAAAACCCGGGACCGCCCCGCTGCGGACAGAAGACCATTCGCGATTCCTGCCCTGAGCGGCGAAAGGCGAAGAGCTGACGGCGAATAGCGGCGGCCAGTCTCAGAACCGGCGCCTGAATCCGCGTATGCGCAAACCGAAAAGCCCAAGCCCAAAGCTCAGGCCGAAACCGCAAGCATTTCTCACGCGAACACTCACACACCAGCACAAAGAACCGCCAGTGCGAGCACTCGGATAAGTGCCTGAGAAGTCGCTCAAGCGATAGCATCGCGCAACGCAGCGGGAATTGCATCAGGCATCGCTCCTGGTATCGCTCTAAGT
>FWPV01001905.1_pt1 | contig 53676 bp, 38 predicted proteins | sample 2228371 | NCBI WGS metagenome assembly FWPV01 (sample SAMEA103939776, study PRJEB20133) | metagenome
TGAAAATAACAATGATGGATATATATCAATGAAAATAGCTGCATGACCATTTTCAAAAAATCTTTTTTACAGGAAAAAATATACTTGACCTGATAAATGCTCCATAACATCTAAATGCATCACAAGCATCCAAAAATGATTCTGTTTTAATCGAATGATCATTAATTTCATTCGCAAGATGAGCTGCTTTCAAAAAATGTTTAGCAGACGTTTTGTATTTTCCTTTGTGGAATTGAGCTTGGGCTATTTGCCTTTCGAGTATCAATTGATCCTTTACATTTGTTTTAGTCTTTTCAAAAAGCTCACAGACACGTAAAGCTATTGATGGGCATCCCATGCTATTTAATAAAATAACTCTCCAGAAATTTAGCTCCATTTCGCTCAATTGAGTGCTAATCTCATTGATGAATCTTTTATTAATTTTGCCCTCCCTTGGAAAAACAGGATATATTAAATCGGAAATTAAGTCTGCCATATTTCCGATAAGAAGAACGTTGTTGGAATTACTGCTAAGAAGCAATTCCGAATTGGGGCTGGGAAATTCATCGGTAAAATTATTCCAGAATATTTTTTTTATTGGGATTCTTAAAAGCTCAGGACATATTTCAAAATCCAATCCAGAGTATCCGATGACCAACAGATTTTTATTTGTTAGTAGTTCTGTTAATAAATCTCTTTTCCAGCTAGGCATAAGACATTCATGCCTCAAAGCAAATACTATTGATTCTCCAGATAAATCATCAGCGCTGCCATGAATTTTAAAATAAATTTTTTTGTAATTGGTTATATTCTGAATATCATTTTCTTTGATTACTTTATTTATTTTAAAATTTGCCGCTAGTTCCAATAACTTATCAAAACAGAGATCATAATTTGTGGTGATTATATTAGCTATTTTGTTTTCAATAAGCCCGTCTATCAAAGCTTTATGAATACAATTGTAATTATCAATGGAGAAATTATTAATGATTATTTTTAAAATTTTTTGTTCGCTCGGACATCTTTCAAAAATGTGCTCAAATGGAACTTTATAGAAAATATTTTTTAAGTATTCACTTTGTTTAATATTAAGTTGAGTAACAGATGTCGGAAATAATAATTCAAATAAATCACTTACCACTTTTTGACCATTAGGTATTGATGTTGGATGCCATGTCGAAATAAATGAACCAGCAATTAACACGGGTGGACTTTCTTTCAGTTCATTAACTATTGAAAGATAATTAGCGTTGCTCCTGTCAACCTTGACTTTTTGTCTAGAATTTTCATTCATAAAAGAAAAATCTTTTCAAAATCTGAATCAAGTTTTCATTCCTTTTGTTCAGGGAAGCCCCAACTAAGCCATCTGATGTAGTCATCTCTTAAAACTTCAGATATTTCTAAAATTTCTTTAGCTTGATCGGCGGTTATTTTTGTACCGTGAATAGCAGCATTGCATAATTTAATTATAGCGTTTATCAACTCTGCTTGTTTTGAAGTAATAGCAACTCGTTCTCTTAATTTTTTTACAATTAAACCGAGACTATCTTTTTTGTTTAGAGGGATATTATATCCTTTTGCTAAATTTTTAAGCATTGTTTCTAGTTCAATTCTTAATCCAGCTAAAGCAAGAACTGGATCTCCTTGAGCTATCTCTCGATAATATGATAACTCGAGTCCTGATGGAGAGGGCAATAAACCTAGATTTAGCATTTTCGCATTAGCTTCATTAAGAGGTATTACAGGGCGTTTTTCTTTATATTCCCTATCATTTTTTTCTTGTTTCACTTCATTTGATAATGCCTTAGCTTCATCAATTTTTTCTGGTATGGTCTCGAAAGATATTCCACCAGGGAATTCAGCTTTTTTTAGCCTTGTAATAACATCTTTGATTTGTCTTCTAAACAAAATTAAAATGGTAAAAGTTGTAATCGGCCATATCAAAACTTTTATGTATTCAAGAATAATATTCGCTAATTCCATTTCATTTCTCCAGTTATTATTTTTAAAGATGCTAAATAATCAATCAAAATTATATAGTTTTTAAGATAGATGGTTTTATAGAAAAATCAAAATTAACATCAACTCCAAAGCAATAAATTTTAAGCTAATTCACAATAGTAGACTACTCTTTTTTCCTCATTCCCTATTATTATAAAAGCTGACAGCTCAACTCCATCATGTACAAAATCCCAATTCAAAAATCTTAACTCGTAAATCTAAAATCAATTCACAATCGCAAACTTCCCCTTCTTCTCCTCCCCTGCCTTATTGGTGACCACATAAAAATACATCCCGCTTTTCACGTATTGCCCGTAATCGCTGATCTGGTTCCAGGTTGCCACGCCTGACAGGGGATTGTTGTGGTGAATCGTCTTCACCAGGTCGCCACGAACCGTGTAGATGCGAATGGTGCATTCTTCGGACAGGTTCACGAACTGGATATTTTTGATGTCGCCTGCTACCTCAAAGCCTGAGCTGCGATAGAACGGATTGGGCACGACGGTCACCTTGTCGAGAGCGGATTGGGTCGGCTCCAGCGTGGTATAAAACGGCTTCGTGGTGCGATTGGCAAAGATCGAGGATTCCAGGGGCGGCACCTGGTAAGTAGGATCGATGGCCCAGGCAGGGTGGCCGTTGTCGTAACTGGTCACCGAATAGTAATAGCCATAGCCCAGCGCCACCAGGCTGTCCACATAAACATATTTCATCGAATCGGCATGAAAGAAGCGGCTATCGCCCACAGGGATTTCGGCGAGCAATTTCCAGGGGCCAAACGGGTAATTGCCCGAACGATAGATGCGATAGCCCGCAATGTCCACAACGTTCTGATGCGGATCGGGAATGCTTTCGGCGGAATTATCAAAGGTAATGACATTGCCTACGGAGCCTTCTTTTTTGTAGGCGGTAACGGCAAATTTCGGCGCTGGCGGCGAGGTCGGCACCGTGTATTTGTGCTCGAAGTTGAAGGCAATCCTGGCGTCCAGATATTGGACAGCCGAATCACCAGCGGCTCGCACTCTTGCCTGGGTCATGTCCTCACGGATGGCATCCTCGTAATCCAGCCCGCCGACAAATTCCGCCAGAATAACTTTGATGGAATCCCGCCTCGGGATATTGAATGGCCCCAGCCCAAAATTGGCGTAGAGCCGATTCTGTCCCATGCGAGGATCGTTAGGATCGGTGAATGCCTCGGAGAGTTGCAGGGGATTGGCCATGGCCTCATACTTGGCGGGCAAGCCTGCCACACCGAGGAACGGTCCCGAATGGTCATTGGTCGGCGCCGCTGCCGACCAGACAAAGTTGATCTTGTTTTCGATACCATTGGAATCGGGCGAGACGTAGAGAAATTTGATGCCCATAAAACCAGGGGCGATAAATTCTGGCGAAAAGATATTGCGGTTGCTAATGGGATCGTAACGGACATGCTGGAAGAAATCGAACGATTCGTCGATGCCAGGGATGGCGGTGTAATCCCCTGCCCAGGCAACCAGCAGGCGCCTGTCGGGATCGTAGGTGCTATGGGTGTTGCGAGCGCCATCGGGAAAATTGGGGAAGGTCAAATTCCAGCCCCGATGGTTGGGCGACAGAGCGTAGGTGAACAACAGGTACACGCCATTCAGCGGATCTCGGCGTTGGGCATTGCGGATCGTGTATTCGATGATGAGGTAATTTTCATCCGCTTGGGTGCCCGACCACTGCCGCACGATGCGCTTCACCACGACAGGGATATTCTGATTGTCCCAGGGCTGATACCATGCGCCGTTGATCTCCCACTGGGATTCGATCACATCCTCGGCTTCCCTGGGATTCTTTTGCAGCCAGTAGTTCTCGCCTTTTTCCCATCGGCGGTGATGGATAGGCTTGTTATTGGCATCTTTTGAGACCAAATATCGAAACTGATCGCCCTCGAATCCGACGTCGGTATCATGCGTGGCAAAGTTATCCCAGCCCCAGACCTTGCCCGTATCGGTCATGGCAGTGATGAAAAATCCGCCACAAAGGAGATAGGTATGGCTGCCGCCGATATTCTGTTTGATCTCCTCGGTGCTAAAGCCAGGCCAGTCCAGTCCGTAGGTCTTCCTGCCCCAGTCGGCCATGGGTTCGCAGTCCTGTGCCAGATGAAACGAATGCCAGAGCTTGCCACGGGTGAGGTTGATGGTGTAGGTTTGGGAATGGGATAAATTCGGGATGGCGATGAAAAGGATTAGGATAAAATTGATTTTAAAGAATAGCGATTTTTTCATTGGTCGATTCATTGGTTTTGATAAATAAAATCCAGATTAAAAAGAAATTTTATTTTCCAACGGATAGAAACAACCCAACGGATTTTATCCTAAGGTTTTTATCCGTTGGCACATTCAATCCGTTGGGGAAATAACAATATTTTTTCCAACTGATAGGAACAACCCAACGGATGAAAGATTTTTAGGCTCGGATGCCTTTTATTTGTAATTCATCACTGGCAAAATTGACGATGATACTAATATTTAATTTTAATGCTCGCAGATATGATTGTATCTTTGCAATGTCATAAAAATCGATATTATCTTTTAGCGCCTTGATATCACAGATGATTTGATTTTCGATTAACATCGGTTTCATTTTGAAGGTGCTGATTATATCTTCTTCAAAACGAACCGCAATTGGGAATCTTGATTGATACCTGATCTTTCGATAATCAAGCTCGATAGCAAGCATTTTATTGTAAACGGATTCGCTATAGCCTGAGCCGTGAGTATTAAAAATGTAGAGAATCGCCTCTCTCAATTTAGCTAATACTTTTCGCTCTTTCTCGGTAATAATATTTTTAATGAAATCATAGTTTTCATTTATCGTTTTTTCTTTTTCACCAAAAGGCATTCTCTCGAATTCGACTTTCTGCAAGCCAAAATTGACCAACAACCCCAGCCGCAAACCCCACAGCTTTAATTCCGAAAGGATCTGGATATAATTTGATTGCAGAAAATTCGATTGCAATGATTTTAGCTCCAGGATTATTTTATCGAACGCAACAAAATCAACTTCAAAATCCTTTACCTTACAATCCCTATGCGACAGTGTTTTGCGTTCCTTTGAACGAAATGGAATCCCTTTAATTTGAAATAACTTCTCCCACGCCTTATGATAAGCCTTCTCATCATAACCAACACCCAACGAATTATGAACCTCATAAAAACATCCAATCAATTGATGAGTCAGCTCTTCATAAATTAATCCCATAAAAATCCCTTAAAAAAATCCGTTGGGTTTTTTCTATCCGTTGGGAAAAAATAAAATTCAACAAAATTAAAAATCTATTATCTTGATATTCTAAATCCTCCTAAATTCACCCCACAACAATCCCCCAAAAATAGCATCCGTTGGGTTGTTTTCCGCCCAGGCGGATTGGAGAAAAAAATAAATCCACATTAAAATCAGAATGAGAATCCAATCGACACAAAAATCTGTCTCGGAATATTCTTATACACCTGAAAATAATTGTACAAATAAACATCCCGCAATGGATCGTTATCGGGATCAGCGTAGGTGGCGCTGCGCAGCACCCAACGATCCAGCTCTTCGGTGCCGCTAATCGGCGTTAGATGTTTGTTGTTGAACAAATTCAGTACTCGCAGGCTGGCGTTGAAATTCAGCTTGCCGATTTTGGCTGCTTTTTCGATCCGCAGATCGGTCTGCGATTCCATGGGGTAGCGGCGATTGGATTCGACCTGATATTCGTATTGGTATTCAGGCGACCAGTAGTAAGCCAGCCCACTGCGAATGGTGATGATGATTCCAGCCGATAAATTGGCAAACGGTTTGATGCCAAATAATTTGATTCCGCCGTCCGCTGGAATATTGTACGTCAGCGCCCCGTTGAAGCGATGGGTGCGATCTTCTGGCGACAGATAATCGCTGGCGGAGTAACTATACTTTTGTTCTAGCTCAGGCGTCAGGTCGATCCGATCGAGATAAACGCCGTGGAAGCCATAATTGGTCTGACTGAGGGTGTAGGCAAATCGGTACGTCCATCGTTCGATGGCACGATTCGCAAAGCTGATCTCGATGCCACGGGAATTGCCGTAGCCATTATTTTCGTAGCTGATATACGAACCTTTTAGATCCCCTTCTTTATTCTGACTGCCCGTTGAAGACTTGATATAAACAGCGGAAATCTGATCCTTCAGGTCATTGTAATAAGTGACGATATCCAGTTGATGCGTGTCCCACAGATTCTGCTGCACACCGACCTCATAATTGATGCTCAATTTGGGCTTCAAATTGGGATTGCCATAGCTGCCCCAGCCGTTGTAGGTTTGGTTATCCAGCGCCTGGTTAATCGTCGGCATGGAGCGGAAATGGCCATATTGCACCCGAAATGCTGTCTTTTCGGCAATCGGAAATGAAATTCCCGCTCGGGGTGAAAAGGAGTAAAAAGTTTTAGAAGGTTCCCACTCAGGGATTCCCACACTGGGACTTCCCAGGGCAGGATAAAACGGATTATATTTATCCTTGGGAACGTCAGTGCCGAAATTATAGGCATCGAATCGCAAGCCGAGGTTGGCCACCATGCCAGCGAATTCCAGCTTATCCTGAATATAGGCGGCGGTGTACCAGGTTTTGGCTTTGTAATTGGTGGCAAACCCTGTCCGCCAGATGAACGCCGCCACACAGAGGGACGAAGCGGCATTGTAATCCTGATCCATCAGCGAGGCTTCGATGCCTGCCTTGAGCAGATTAGTGTTGGTCACCTGATAATTGAAATTGATTTTCCCTTCGTAAAAATGGGTGACCGATGCCTGGTTGTAAACACTCGACCAGGTATAATATTCACGATACTTTTCATTCCAGGGACCTCGATCTTCCAGCAAGCGATCTTCAGGTTTGGGATGAAGCTGGACATCTTTATCCGTGGCTGGGGTCGGTGTTTGCAAAGCATAAAGTCGTTCGAACTGATGCGTCAATGTGGTTTCAAGAAATGATTTGGATGAGAAGATCAGCTTGTAATTCAGGCTCTGAGCATAGACAGTTTCCTCTCGTGGCGAATCATAGACCAGCGTGTATTTTCGCTTAGCGCCGTAAGTTCCCCACAATCCAGCCCAGCGCACATCATCTGAGCCTGATCCCATGCCAGAGTAGTAATGCTGATACAATCCTGTGAATTTGAAATTATGCTGGGTGTTCGGTTTGAAGGCGAGTACTAATGAGTAGTTCCCCAATTTTTGGACCTTTTCCCGAGTCGGCAATCTAGTTGGTTTATTCTTAAGCTCTCCTGTGATGAAAAAGCTCATTTTTTGAGCATCTTTGCCCAGCGGACCGCCGAAACTGAACAGGTAGCGGGTGTAGGCATATTTCCGATAATCGTATACGCCGAGAATGTTATCATCAGAAGGCGTATGGTTTTTGACCCACAAGTTATAGTTCCGCAACACCTCCTGTTCATTCACCACGCCTGATGGATCTCTGAATTGTGGTTCTTGTCGCCAACGCTCAATATTGCCCCATTTTTTCCATTCAAACTGATTTTTCGAGTAGAGATAATCGCCCCAGTGATATTTGCCAGGGGGACGATATTCGATTTGAAAGGCGCCGTTAAATTTGGGTCCTCCCTCCTTGGTGACCACTTTCACGACGCCTGATTGGGCATTGCCGTATTCGGCATTGAATCCACCCGTAATCACTTCCATCTGGGATACGGCGAGAGGATTGATGTCATATTTCCAACTGGTTTCGGATTTGCCGCCAGTGCCATAGGCTGGAACTCCCGAGTTTGTGATCAGGCTGGTGATACCATTGATCGAATAATTGATCTCGTAGGCCCCGCCGCCACGAATGCTCAGTGTCCCATCTGGATTGCGATTGATACCTGGTGCAAGCTCGAGCACGCTCCGAAGACCTTCAACGGGCAAGTTCTTCACTTCTTTGGCTTCATAATGGAGTGACGTGGAGGTTTTGTCAACTTCTACAATAGGACGTTCAGCAATAATCGTGATCGATTGACCTAAATCTAAAACGGTTGAGGTCATGGAAACATCGATTTTGGTTGTGCGATCGATTTTTACAGCGACATTCTCAATTGTTACTTTTTGATAGCCCATATAAAAAAAGTTGAGCGTATAATTTCCTGGAGGAACATTGAGAATGACATACCAGCCTTTCAAATCCGTCGCTGCACCAAGCATCGTGCCATCAATAATCACGTTGACACCAACCAGAGGCTGGCCATTTTCTTTATCAGTCACTTGACCTGAAATTTTTCCGGTATTTTGGGCAAAAATGGGGCACGCACAAAATAGATAGATAATCAGTAAGCCAATTAGGTGGGTACTCGCTTTCAATTTCAACTCGTCCTCCTGCAGTTAGTACGCTAGACGAACCATTTCATTTTAATAAATTTTAACGAAAATGTCAAGCAGAAAATTGACAGATATAAAATACTTTTGAATCAAAGAAAGTGCGACAGCATTTATTTCCCTTAAAAATGCTATTGCAGAGAAAATTATAGCGCTAAATAAATAGCTCGGATTAACATCATCAAAAACTGAGTTAAGCTTTAAGCGGAATCGGAGTTCAATTGATTTTTCTCTGAAAGAGAAAAATGCTTGTAAATTTCCAGTAATTCATTTATATTTTGGCCATTGTTCAGGCCGCTAACTTACTTAAGCTTGTCTTGGTGAAATTGAACGACGCCTTTAGAGGATGATAGATTTTTGCTTATTGAACGGTATCATTGAATGAACTTCAACTTATTTTTAACGCTTCTTGGATTGAAAAAAAACCACCAGCTTCTGATCCACAGCGCCTATCGGAAAATTCGGGCGGCGTTTCCCAATCTGAGCATTGAACAATTGATCGAACTGCTTCAGGAGCGAGTCGGCTTCGATGGCTCGCTCATTATGCCAGCCTTTACCTATTGCTTCAAAAAATCAATCGCCGAGTACGACATTTTTGATCGAAATAATTCGCCTAGCAAGGTGGGAGCCGTTTCGGAAGTCTTTCGAAAGATGCCGAATGTAATTCGAACCTCCTCCCCTACCCATTCGTTCAGTCTCTGGGGCAAGGCGGCACGGGAGATCGATCCTGCCAACTCGCCCGATAGCCCGTTGGGCAAAGGCAGTGTGCTGGACTGGCTGAACCAGCAACCCGAGGCTCATATTTTGTTATTAGGTGTGAACTTCACGGCCATGTCCTTTTGCCATTTTTTGGAGGTGGCAGCGCCAGTCCCCTGGGCGGATTTTTCGCCCTGGGATCATCTGCGGGTATTGAAAATTGGGGTTTCAACTCACGGTGAACAAGAGCTGAAGGAGATCCCTGGCTGCAGCAAATCGTTTGTTAATTTCGAGCGTTATCTGGTCGAGCGGAAAATCATCCAGCCGTTCGAATGGCAGGATTTATCGGGCTATTTTTTCCCAGTGCGATTGATTTATGAAGCGGGACTGGATTATTTCAAAACCCAATTTCAAAACCTTTTATGTCCAGCAGGCACGTGTCCCGCCTGCTTTTCCCGTCGGCGATTCTTTCTGGAGAAAAAATCATGAAAAAATATCAGGCAATCTATTCTCTGGGGCTAACGATTGTATTACTGCTTAACCTGGGATGCGGGTCTCAAAAATTCCATTTCAAGCTATCGCAATTGAGGGCGCCGCTGACAATGCATGCGGAGCGAGAACAGTTCAAACAAGACCTGATTCATCAAACCATTCAGCAAAATCTCTCGCTCGAGTTGAATTCTCCTAATGAATCCAGATGGCAGGCAGCGTTCTGGGCCATGGAGCTTTCACTGTATCGCTCGGATTCATCGTTTCTCTCATTGAAGAAAGCCTTTGCCAATTTCAATGAACGGTCGTCCTCGTTTCAGCGGGCGCTTATGGAGGCGGTTTATTGTCTCTATCCCAACGAATTTTCCCAGGAAATGTCCCAGGTGGCCTATGAGACGGCCTCAGCCAAATTGTTCGCCATGGCCATTCATTATCTGAATCGCTTGCATCCGCAGATACGGGGTGAATTTCAAAGTCTCATGCAGCAGCGCTTTCCCGATTGGCAAACCCAGCCGATCCTTCTCATGCTACATGAAGATTTATCAGCCCAGCGCCAACCCAGACCGCCATTGATCGATCTGCTCCGTTACCCATTGGAACAGGGGAAGACGGTCATCTTCTGCTTTCAGCGGAGCAATCGCAACTACCCAGGCTTGACGGTCATTCGAAAGCCAAATGGCAAGTTCCTCCGAAGCCAGGACGGCGATGTTTTTCATATTCCACATCTGGCTCGAGCCATCTCCAATCTGTCTGGCTATATTACCAATGGCAATACGCCGCAGGGCATTTTTTCGATACAGGGGATCGATGTGTCGAGCAATCGCTTCATCGGCCAGACGCCCAATCTGCAGTTGGTTATGCCGTTTGAAGCTTCGGTCCTTACGTTTTTTCATGACCAGAAGCGAGCAGATACTACCTGGAATGAAAATCATTACCGACAACTGCTGCCCGTAAGCTGGCGATCCTTTCTGCCCATCTGGGAGGCATATTACGCTGGCAAGGCAGGCCGAACCGAGATCATCGCCCATGGCACGACCATCGATCCTGAATTCTATCTCGGCCAGCCCTACTATCCCAATACGCCGTCCCTGGGCTGCCTGACCGCTAAGGAGTTGTGGTCGGGGGAAGACGGCACCTGTTTGATCAGTGATCAGTTGCGGTTCATCAACGCCTTTCGTTCCGCTGGATCGACCACAGGTTTTCTTGTGGTGGTTGAGCTGGATGATAAAGAGCAGCCTGTGGTGCTGGATGAGGTTATTGTGGATTTGTTGAAAGTGGAAGGGGGTTGGTAGTTGGGTAATTGGGTAATTGGGTAACTGGGTAATTGGGCAATTGGGTAACTGGCTGATTGGGTAAATGGGGAATTGGGTAACTGGGTGATTGGGCACCTGGGTAACTGGGTAAATGGGCAATTGGGTAAATGGGTGATTGGGTAAATGGGGAATTGGGTAACTGGGGAACTGGGGAATTGGGCGATTGGGTAATTGGGTAGCTGGGTAACTGGTCGCTTGGGGAACTTGGAGATTACAGTAGCAGGTGATCTTGGTATTTGAATATTGCATAAGTGATGATCCAATAACCCAACCTGGACAAGCCAGAACCAAAAAGATTATGGAACGCGGATGACGCGGATTAAGCTGATCTTCGCGGATTTTAATTTGATTGTTATCCGTGCAAATCCGCGTCATCTGTGTAATCAGCGTTCTATAAAATCTTTGTACAATGGGCAAGAAGTTTATTATTTAGATACTAATCACCCAATCGCCTAATCGCCCAATCACCAACCCACGATTTCAAATTAAAAGGGATACCATGCATACAATACAAATATCTCTCATTATTCTGGTCTTTCTCAGCATGGCACTGGCCATGTTCTTTCGAAAAATCCCTGCGCTGATTGCCCTGCCGCTCATGGCGTTTTTCATTCCGCTCATTGCAGGGGTTTCGTTGAACGAAACAATGCAATTGGTCATTGGCGAAGGCGCACTGAAATTGCACAATGCCTATACTGTGGCGATCTTCGGCAGCATCCTGAGCATTTTGCTCCAGAAGACCAAAGTCGTAGAGACATTCATCCGAAAGGGCGCCGAGCTAACGGGCGATAACCCCTGGGTGATCGCCGTGATCATGGTCTCGCTGATCGCCATGCTGTTCACAACCATTGGCGGCCTGGGCGCTATTATCATGGTCGCTACTGTGGTGCTGCCGATCATGTCCTCCGTGGGCATCGGGCCGCTGACCGTGGTGGGCATTTTTTTGGTAGGCGTGAGCATGGGCGGCATCCTCAATGCAGGCGGCTGGGCCGTCTATATTGATGTGATGAAGCTTTCGGTCGACCAGATCCGACCCTTTGCGCTGATCATGTTCGCCACCACGTTTGCCATGGCGCTGATTTACATCACGGTTCAACTCTATCGGGACGGTCATGATCTCAATTGGCAGAAGATCGTCAGCATCAGCTTGGGATTCATCGGGCTGGCTGTGATTCTCATGCTCGGTTATGGCTGGCTGCCGCCTGATTGGCAAATGATCCTGAAAAATAGCCTGAGTCAATTTGGGAAATTTTTAAAATATCTCATCGCTGTTGGTCTGGCAGGACTTTTCCTTGTCAGCCTCCTCCGTGTGTTGATTCGCCCGAAAAAACAGGACCAAATTTTCGTGGCGGCTTATCTCACGCCGTTAGTTCCGCTGCTGCTCATCCTCTTGTTCAACATGAACTTCATCGCTGCCTTCATTTGCGGGCTGATCTATGGCTTTGTGGCCACGTTTCGCAAAGGCAGCCTGAACATTTTCATCCGTTCGGCTCTGGAAGGCGGCGCAGTGGTGATGCCCGCAGTGGTGCTGATGTTTGGCATCGGCATGCTGCTCAATGCCATCATGGGCCCAGGGGGAAGCTGGAACGCCGCTCATCCCGAAGGCTGGCCCGTGCTGACCTTACTCAAGCCATTTATGATGAAGATCATCCCTGGCAACGCCGTACTATACGTCCTCATTTTCGGACTGGCAGCGCCGCTGGCTCTCTATCGGGGACCGCTGAATGTCTGGGGCATGGGCTATGGCCTGGCCGCCGTATTTCTGGCCAGTGGCATGAATCCAGGCGCCATCATGGGTCTACTGCTCTCCGTAGGACAGGTGCAGGGCATCAGCGATCCCACCAATACCCACAACGTCTGGCTGGCAAATGAGATGCAGCAGGATGTGCAGAAGGTGTTGTGGAATACGATTCCTTATTCATGGGGAGTGGCGTTTGTGGGGTTACTGTTTTCAGCTATGGTTTTCTTATAAGAGTTGAGTAAGTTAAGTGAGTTAAGTGGTTGAGTGAGGTAAGTAAGGTAAAGAATGTGGATCTTTAATTATCTTAAAAGTAAAATTATATCATTGTATCAAGGAGGACACTGAAATGGAAAAAAGTGAAACCAAATCGACATTTGAAACCTTAGAAGTCTGGAAAAAGGCGAGGGAACTCAGAAAGGAAACTTCTCAGTTTGCCAGGACCTTGCCAGATGTTGAGAAATATCGGCTCTGCGATCAGATGGTTCGAGCATCTCGTTCTGTCACCGCAAATATAGCCGAAGGCTACGGCAGATTTCATTATTTAGAAAATATGCGCTTTTGTCGCCATGCCCGAGGTTCGTTATTTGAATTATTGGATCATTTCACCGTTGCCCAGGACGAAGAATATATTTCAGATGAACAATTTGGCTATTTCAGAAATAAGATTTTCGAGGTTGTCAAGATTCTCAACGGGTATATCAAATATCTAAAAAGCAGAAAAATGACCGAGTGACCCTACTCAACTCACTTAACTCACTTAACTACTCAACTATGACAACAAGAAAAATAAAAATCGGAATCGACGTGGGTGGCACTTTTACCCATGCCGTTGCAATCGATATCTCAGATTACAGCCTGGTTGGCAAAGCCTGCGTAGCCACTACTCACACAGCAAGAGAAGGGGTGGCAAAGGGAGTTGTAGAATCTTTAACCAAACTCTTGAATACCGCAAATATCCATCCTGACGAAATCATCCTCATCGCCCACTCCACAACTCAGGCCACCAATGCGCTGTTGGAGGGCGATGTGGCGCATGTGGGGATCATCGGCATGGGCAAGGGCATCGAAGGACGGGTGGCGAAGAAGCAGACGAATCCACACAACATTCAGCTCTCGCCTGGCAAATTTCTCAGGACCAGCCATGTCTATCTCGATGTGAGCGAGCCCCTAAGCAAAGAAGTGGTCAAAGACTCTATTCAAAAATTAGCCGATAGCGGCGCCCAGGTGATCGTCGCTTCGGAGGCCTTTGGCGTGGACGATCCCAGCAATGAAATCTTCGTGACCCAGATCGCCGAGGAGATGGGCTTTCTGGCCACAGCCGCCAGTTTGATCTCCAAATTGTACGGACTGCGCATTCGCACCCGAACGGCTGTGATCAACGCCAGCATGATGCCCAAAATGCTGGAGACCGCCAACATGACCGAGCAATCGGTGCGGAACAGCGGCATCAAGGCGCCGCTCATGATCATGCGCTCCGATGGCGGGATCATGGACATCAACGAAATGCGCAAACGCCCGATCCTGACCATGCTTTCGGGCCCTGCGGCAGGCGTGGCGGCGGCGCTGATGTACGTCAAGGTGTCGGATGGTATTTTCATCGAGGTGGGCGGCACGTCCACCGATATTTCGGTGATCAAAAACGGCAAGCCCCAGATCAAGAGCGCCCAGATCGGCGGCAATCGGCTCTACCTGCGCACGTTGGATGTCCGCACCCTCGGCATCGCAGGCGGCTCGATCCCCCGAATTCAGGACAACAAGATCATCGATGTCGGGCCCCGCAGCGCCCACATCGCCAAATTGAAATACATCGCATTTGCCGATCAAGAGGATTTTTCCGATATCGAATTGCAGAAGATACAGCCCCTGCCAGGCGATCCAGACGATTATCTCGCCGTCAAAATTCCTGGCGATAATGATTCACGATTCACCATTACGCCCACAGGCGCTTCGAATTTTCTGGGACTGGTGAAACATGTTGGACATGGCGCTGCCAATCAACCAGCGATCGATTCATTTTTCAAAGCATTTGGCAAAAAATTAGGGCAGCCCCCTGAAGCCCTTGCCACCACCATCCTCACCATTTCCGCCGAAAAGATCAAACCCGTCATCAAGCAACTCAGTCGGGAGTACAAGCTCGATCCCGATCTCATCCAGTTCATCGGCGGAGGCGGCGGCGCATCGGCGCTGGTGCCGTTCGCTGCACAGCATATAAACGTACCCCATCAGATCGCTGAGAACTGTGAGGTCATTTCGGCGATCGGCGTGGCGCTGGGGATTATTCGGGATTCGGTGGAACGCAGCATTGTCAATCCCACCGAGGCGGACCTGATCGCCATCCGCCAGGAGGCCATGGAGGCGGTGCAGAAAATGGGCGCAGTGCCCGAAAGCATCGAGGTCAGCATCGAAGTCGATTCCCGTAACAAGCGGGTCATCGCCGTTGCCACAGGCTCCAGCGAAATGCGCACTCGGGATGTGCAGATCAAAACGTTGAGCGACGCAGAACTGTTGAAAATCGCTGCGGTTTCATTGAAAACCGATCCCGCCAAATTGACCTTCTCGGGTCGGACGTCATTTCTCAATGCCATCTCCTATCGCCACATTCGCAAGCAATTGTTCGGCCTGATCAAAACCGAATTGGAGAACGTGCGAGTCATCGATCGGGAGGGCGTGATCAAGCTGCAGATCAACGACTGCCTCTCGGCCCAGGTCGAAGCTGCTGCGGTCAAAAATAAAATCAAGGAACTGGTGGAGCAACTCACCACCTACGGCGACGCTGGAGCGCTGGTGCCAGATATTTACCTGCTGGCATCGGCAAAAATTATCGACATGACAGGTCTGGTACAGGAGTCCCAGATCATGGCGCTGGTGGATATCGAGCTGAAGAATTTTCCATCGAGCGAACCTGTGGTGATTCTTGCGGCACGGAAGCGATAGTAGGACAAATTGGCAATTTGTCCTACAATTAGACAGGTTGCTAACCCGTCCTACAAAATTTAGCTTTGATCTAATGATTTTAATTCTTATATTTGAATTGAGAATCAACCACGATCTTATTCAACAAGCTATGAAAACAACCAGAAAAATCTCCGCCAGAAAAATCCATTTTAATGAAAACGACCGATCATTCGATCGGGACTTCTGGCAACAAGCTGGCGCAGAAGCTAAATTTGCAGCGGCATGGCAGATGGTGCTGGATATGCTCATTATTCGAGGCGAGGATGTTAGTCAATTCCGACTTCAGAGATCTGTTGAAAACGTTGAACGACTACGGGGTTAGGTACTTGATCGCAGGGGGATATGCGGTGATGTTCTATACCGAGCCCCGCTTTACCAAAGACATCGATATCTGGGTCGAGCCAACTCCAGACAATGCGAACCGAGTCTGGCAGGCGCTGGCTGAATTCGGAGCGCCGCTGGAGCAGGTCTCGTTAGCCGATTTTTGCAATAAAGATCTGATCTACCAAATTGGCGTGGCACCCAATCGCATTGACATCATGATGGATATCCCAGGAGTGGATTTCGAAGCAGCTTGGGAAAACAAGTCCGAAAGCCAATATGGTGATGTTCCAATTTTCATTCTGGGATTGGATGAATTGATCAAATCGAAACAGCAGGCGGGACGAGCCCAGGACCTGTTGGATTTAAAAAATCTAAAAGCCACCCAATTCAAAGTTTGAAACAATCGCTTCTGACAGAGCTAGTCCATCCAGTAAATCCAGTTTATCCTGTCAAAAAATTCCCAAGGATGATGAAACAGCCGCTGATCAGGACAACCCTTTCAAAGGTTGCAAACCTTGGAATTATTGTGGGACTGGTTGCCAACCTGTCCTACAGTTGGAACTTTTCATATCTGCTCATGTTAAATTGTCTCAAAATGGCAGAGACAATTAGCGATGATCAAATTAACGCATAAAATCCTTCTCGTCCTGAGCGGGATGATCTTCCTGCTTTTAGTGATAGGGACGCCGTTTTTTCATAACCATGAACCTGATCTTCAGATTCATCAGGATTGTCCTGCCTTTTTGATGGAGCTGATCTTGCACGCCTGTGTGATTTTTGGGGCATTGGTCTTGATCAGCATATTCCTGTCTTTTGAAGATTTCTGTTTAGAATCCACCCAGGTATTTTTCCAGCCGATTTTATACCGCTTTGCTCGAAAGCGAGCGCCTCCTGTAAGATAGCTGACAAACTTTTTCTGAGTATTTCTATCCTGCAAAGGAAAAAGAGAACTGGTTTGTCTTCACCTATTGAACGATTGGGTCACCGTTTCTCATTGGTAACTGGCATCGATAGGGCATGGTGTGCAGCTACTCTGTTACTGATCTATTGCAAAATGGATTGACACAGAAAGTTCACTCCCAAAACTTCGTGCCGCTTCCATTTCAGTGGCATAAAATAATAGTTAGCCTGGCTGATCCATTTGCCGCCTTTTTGCCTTTGCGGCTCACTAACCCGCCATTTTAAAATCAATCAGGAGGATTCTATGATGAAGCCAAATTATTTTATCATACATCGCTGGTTAATCCTATTGTTAATTTTTTCGCTTATTGGAGTCAATCATCTTTTAGCGCAAACAAAAAACCCTGACATCAGCGTCATCACCGATTTCAGGGCATTTACTCATGATAATTCGGCGTTGTCGGCTGAGAAAAATAGGCTCAATTTGAGCTTACATGAGATCGAGCTGGCGTTGCAGGGCTACCTCAATCCCTACGCCCGAGCCGATATTTATCTGGCGAAGCATGGCCTTGAGGGGCCGCTGGAAATCGAGGAAGCCAGCGCCACCTTTTTGCGAGGCCTGCCGCTGGGGCTCAATATCAAAGTTGGCAAATATCTGATCGATTTCAGCAAGCTGAATCTGTTGCATCCCCATGCCTATCCGTTTGTGGAGCGTCCACTGCTGCATCGCATTTATTTCGGCGATGATGGGTTCAACGATACAGGCATCAACGCCAGCCTGCTACTCCCCACGGGCAGTGTGTATTCCGAGCTCAGCTTCAATGTGCTCAAGGGCGATTTCGTGCGGGGACATCATCATCACGATGGCGAAGAGCATTCTCACGAGGCTGAGGAAAATGAGGAGCAAGCGCTGGGTTACACGGGCCGATTTTCCAATCATTTTCAAATTTCGGATTATGCAAATTTAGAATTGGGTGTGAGCGGCGCCACCGCCATTTACGACACGCATGAAAACCTGCGGCTGATACTCGGCGGTTTCGATTTCAAATACAAATGGCGTCCCAATAAATATCGCTCGATTACCTTGCAGTGGGAAGCGATCTTTAATCGCCGACAATTGATCCATGGGGAACATGACCATGGTGCCGAAACAGGCCATTCGAACGCAGCAGAAATGGAAACCGTCAACACGTTTGGCGTTTTCGGATTCGCTAATTTTCAATTCAGGCAGCGCTGGAACGTCGGCGCTAAAGCCGAGTGGCTGCAAGCGCCCGTTAGCAAGGATGAAAAGTATCTTGCCTATTCCATCTTTGCAGGCTTTGCCCCCATGGAAGAAACCAGCGTGATCCGCTTGCTCCTTGCCAGGGAGCAACATCCTGGCGAAGATGCGGTAAACAAAGCACTGGTGCAGGTTATTTTTTCGTTGGGACCGCATAAAGCGCATGTTTTTTAAATTTCAAATTTCAAAAGACAAATTCCAAATAAATTCCAATGGATAAAATATCAAATTTCAAAACCCATATTTTTGAAAATTGGAATTTGAGTTTTATTTGTGATTTGGGTTTTGTGAATTGGAATTTCATCCGTTGGGTTCTCCTTCGGCGAATCAATCAATAATAGAAATCTGCCTTTGGTAGATTGTTTATATCCGTTGGAAAAAATTAAAGCAGGAGACATCAGTTATGAAAAAAATACAAATTATCCTTATCGCATCTCTTTTTCTGATTGCAATCTCCCATCCATTGCAATCCAAAGACAAAATCAAGGTCATTACCACGCTAACCGATCTGGCATCGCTGACCCAGGCCGTTGGCGGCGACAGGGTCGAGGTCGAAGCATTGGTGAAAGGCACGCAGGACCCGCATCAGATCGAGGTTTTGCCCAGCTACATGGTGAAGTTGCGCAACGCTGATCTGTTCGTTATTATCGGCATGGACCTGGATATGTGGGCCTATCCGCTGCGGGACGGCTCTCGCAATGCGAAACTACTGTTGGTGGATTGTTCAAAAAATATCGAACGACTGGAAGTGCCGACTTATAAAGTCGATCCCAGCCACGGCGATATTCATCTCTACGGCAATCCCCACTACTGGCTCGATCCTGAGAATGGCAAGCTGATCATGCAGACTATTTTTGAAGCGCTGGTGAAAGTTTCGCCCGAAGATTACGGATATTTTGAAAACAATATGAAATCATATACCCAGAAGCTGGATGAAAAAATGGCCGATTGGCAAACCAAAGCCGAGGCGCTGAAGGGCAAACAGGTGATCTTTTTCCACAATAGCTGGCCTTATTTCAATCGGCGCTTCGGGATTGAGGCTGCCAATTTCATCGAGCCGAAACCAGGTGTCACGCCCTCGCCATCGCACACGGCCCGCTTGATTCAGCAGGTGAAAGACCAGGGCATCAAAGTCATTGCCATGGAGCCATTCTTCGATAATCGGGTGCCCAAAATGATCAGTCGGGAGACTGGCGCCAAATTGGTGGTGCTGCCCACTTCGGTCGGCGGCGTGCCCGAGGCAAAGGATTATATAGCACTATTTGATTATATCATCCGTGTGCTGGTGGAAGCGTTAGAGAATTAGGTCGCTATTGAAGACTGATTCCATCGCTCCGAGCGATGGAATCAGTTCCCAAATCCCAAAAAGCAAAATTCAAATAATAGTCAATTCTGAAGAGCCAAAATTCCAAACGTAGCGCTACCCTTTCAAAGGTTTTGAACCTTTGAAAGGGTTTCTTAAAAAAACGCCCAACGGATAGATGAAACCAACGGATAAAAACCTAAAAAAAATATCCGTTGGGTTGTTTCTATCCGTTGGAGAACAATGTCAGAGTGCCTTGCATTGAAAATTGATTTTTGGAGATTATTTGAAATTTGGGATTTGAGGTTTGGACATTTACCAAATCATTTCTAACATCATTTCAGAGGTAATAAATTGAACCATCCACTAATCGAATTTAAAGACGTCGCCCTTGGCTACGGCAAAAAGATCATTTTCTCCAATCTGAATTGCCGCATCCATTCAGGCGATCTGCTGGGCATCGTGGGGCCGAACGGCTCAGGCAAGACCACCATTCTCAAAGCCATTCTGGGAATTTTGAAGCCGAGGCAGGGACAGGTTATCAGATACAATGGCAAAAAAAATGGACGTTTTCGCCTGGGCTATGTGCCGCAGCGGGGCCAACTGGACGAGATTTTCCCGTTCACCGTGGCCGAGGTGGTCATGATGGCCCGCTATCACCAACTCGGGCCGCTGGGACGTCCCCGTCCTCTGGATCGAACCAAAACTTTAGAGGCACTGGAGCATCTGGGCATTGTCGATTTGAAAGATACGCTTTACGCTGATCTTTCTGGCGGACAGAAACAACGGACGCTCATCGCCCGAGCCCTGGCTGCGGAGCCCGACATCCTTCTCCTTGATGAACCCACCGAGGGCCTGGATCTCAACTCGCAATTGTCGATCATGGAACTGATCAAGCATTTTCATGATGACCATCAGCTCACCGTAATTTTAGTCAGCCATCATTTGAATGTGGTGGCAAATTATGTGCGGCGCATCGCCCTGCTGGATCAGGGCTGCTTTCAAATCGGGGCGACGGATGAGATTCTCACCGAAGCTAATCTCCAACAGCTTTACGATGTGCCAATTCGGATCAGAAAAGAAAACGGACAGATTGTGATTCTGTCGGGAGCGATTCATGGTTGAGATATTCCGCTTGCCATTCATGCAACATGCGCTCATCGCCAGTGTTCTAATTGGAACCCTCTGCGCTTTTTTGGGGGTCTATATCGTGCTCAAACGGATGGTGTTCTTCAGCGCTGCTATAGCCCAGGTGTCCACCGCTGGCATGGCGTTGGCGTTTCTGTTGGGTTTGAATCCCACTTTCATCAGCCTTGTGGTGACGATGCTGGCGGTGGTGCTGTTTGCGCTACGGCCGTCCAGCGAAAAAATTCCGCCCGATAGCCTGTTGGGCATCAGCTATATTGGGGCGTTTGCGATAGGAATTCTGTTCATTGCCAAAACGGCCCAGGGCGCTGAGGAGCTGCAGCATCTGCTTCAGGGCAATATTCTCACCATCACGCCAGGACAAATTTATCTGCTGTTGGGGACCTTTGTGGCAGTGAGCATCATTCATCTGCTGTTTTACAAGCAGTTCATCTTCATCGCCTACGATCCTGCCATGGCGCAGACCCAGGGCTATCATGTGACAGTCTGGAATCTGCTGAACTATTTCACGCTGGGACTGGTGATTTCCCTGGGAATCAAGGTGAGCGGCGTGCTGCTGGTCTTTGCCTTTCTGGTGATGCCAGCCGTGACGGGATTAATACTAGCTCGAAAAATGAGCCAAGTCTTTAGCATCGCCATCGTCGCCAGTCTGGTGGCAGTGATCAGCGGACTCTATGTTTCATTTCGATTGGATTTGCCGTCGGGACCGTCTATTGTGGCCGTGATGCTGGTCTTGTTGCTAATCGCTTTGCTGGGAGGAAAAAAATGAATTTTTTCCACTAATGTGAATAGTGGTCATTTGATGAGATTATTGTCCCAACGGATAGAAACAACCCAACGGATTTTTTAATTTTTGTTTCGGCTCGATTCTTTAATCGATGGAAAAAGAATCCGTGTTTGTTTTATCATCAGTGGGAAAAATTTTTCAGATTGCAATTTCTCTGTTTCCCATTTCTGTGGGATTCCAATTCTGTGGGAGACGGATGTTGGTTAGGAACTTTTTCTCCAACGGATTGAAACAACACAACGGATGCTATTTGGGGTTTTTATCCATTGGATTCATCTATCCGTTGGGGATTTTTCAAGAATGAAAGCTTTTTCCTACGAATTGAAACAATCTTCCTTCGAAAGATATCTATAAATTGATTCGCCGATGGAGAACCCAACGGATTAAATTTCAAAAGACAAAAAACAAATTACAAATAATTTTCAAACCACACTGATCAATCGCCCAATTGGTTGGAATTTCGACATTGAGAATTGAGATTTGCAAATGCCTGTGGCTGTCCTATCATCCCTGAGAAATTTGTAACACAATTTGCCAAGTTGTGTTTCATTATACCGTAGGACAAATTGGCAATTTGTCCTACAGCCCCAACGTATGACGCAAGGCAGCATCAATCTTCTCCATCGGAATAGTTCCAATCGTTCGATCGATTTCTGAATGAAAAATTGTCGCCAGATTGTCGGTCATCACGACGGAATTGCTGAGCAAACCAGACTGCTTTCCTTCTGCTGAGGAGAGCAGCAATGGCACACGACTGGGATGATCAGCTCGGAACATTTTACTGGTAATCATGGCAACAATCACCTGTGGCAGACCTGTATCCAAATTATCGGCCTGAACGATCAGCGCAGGTCTTGGCTTTGCGGCGCTTAGATTTGAATGGGGAAAGAGCACCAGGATTATGTCGCCTCGTTTAAATTTCAGATTTTGCTTCATCATAGTTATCATAGATTTCCATTTCTGGGCTATCCCAATCTTCTGCAAATGTTGCCAGGCGTGCCCGCAAATCCGCTGCTTGTTCCTTATCTATGCCCCTTGACTGCAAATCGATTCCATGCGGTTCAAGAAACGTAACGATAACACGCATTTCTTGGTTTATGTTGATAGGCGGCTCGATAAATTCTATCTTACCATTTCGATATATGCCTTGAAAGCTAGGAAGCATATTTTGATCACTCCGATTTTTTATTCATTTCGATTTAACTGTTCAATTAGAATATAGAAAAAATTCTTTATTTGTCAATGATTTTTTTTAAAATGTCGAACAAATTGTCAATTTGTCCTACACGGCCACTTCGCTGGCTGCCGATAAAAACTTTTCAACAGCACCTTCGCCAGCCGATCATTGTTCTTCCGCAGTCCTTCATAAAAAAAGAACACCTCCCCCTGGTAGCCTTTGGACCGATTGTACTCGATCACTTGCAGCAGATAATCCTCCGACATCACATAGTCGCCCACGTTCATCAAAACGCCAGGGAAGATCTTTCTATCCGATGGCGAAACCTTCAAAAAATCGGGGATCAGCTCATCCAGCGTGGATTTATAGGCAGGCAATTCATAGCGATAGCATTGCGGGATGACCAGATCGGCATAGCCGCCACTGAGCCACGAGGGCCAATCCTGCAGATATTCATCATAAGCCCAGGGATAAATGCTCGGCGCCCAGGAGACAATCAAATTGGGCTTGAGCGCCTTCACTTCTCGATAGAGCCGCTGGCCAAAGGCGTTCAATTTATCGGCTCGCCAGCGCTGCCAATCGGGGTCACGGAAATTTTTCGGTGGGGGCTGGCCATCGTGTTCGGCCCGATACAGGCTATCGGTGTAGCGGGAATAATCCCCTTCGATGGGAATGGCGGGCAGCCGATCATCACCCTGGATGCCATCCACATCGTATTTGGCCACGACTTCTTTGACCAGCGCCAGCATGAATTCCTGCACCTCAGGGTGAAAGGCATTCATCCACTGGAAGCCGTTCTTGGTCAAAATTTTGCCTCGGTTATCCCGAGCTGCCCAGTGGGGCTTCACTTTGAACACCGTGCGGGGCTTTTTCTTATGCGCCGCCGCAAAGCCGTATTCGAACCACGGGATCACGGCGATATTCCGCTGATGCGCTTCTTCGATTAATTCAGCCAGGGGATCTCGACCTTTGTAGCGCTCATCAATTGGAAAGCCGAACACGCTATCCATCACCTGGCTGACGAAGGCGGTTCTTGCCGCATTCCATACCACAGGGAACACCACGTTGAAATGGTGGTCGGCCAGGAACTGCATCGCCTCCCTGATGCCCTCCCGACTATCGAGCACCTGGCTATCCACATTGGTCAGCCAGACGCCACGCAGCTCGGTGGTTTCGGATTTTTCCTGGGCCAAGGATGGATTGACCAGTACAAATAAGGTGATAAGAAAAGTGATCATGAATTTCATACAATTTCCTTTGGTTCGTGATTTGAAAGGTCGAATTCAAATAAACTTTGGCAGTTTCAGCGTGAGCCAAAATAGTGATTTCTGGCAAAAAATACAATGAAAATTTTGCAGAGCAGATGGCAATAAACCGAAGAAGGCCTGGGGTCTGAAAGATTTATAGTCTCAGCAGCGAAAGCTCTCAGAACTAATACTTTTTTTTCGGCGACCTTTCATTTCTGAGACCAACAAGAATGCGACCATGGAAATGGAACAACCATGAAAATTTGCTTTTTGTCTTTTCTATGGTTGTTCCGCTTCTATGGTCAAATACATTTACTTCTATTATGGAAATAGAATAACCATAGAACGTTTTCAAACATCAATTCTGTGGGACATCAATTCTGTGGGAGGATTTTTTTTCTCCCACAGAAATGCTATCCCACAGAAATGAATCTGGAATTTTAAGATAAAAAATTAGACCATGGAAATGGAACAACCATGGAAGAAATTTTCAGAGCAACAATTCTGTGGGACATCAGTTCTGTGGGAGGAATTTTTTCCCCCACAGAAATGCTATCCCACAGAAATGAATCTGAAATTTTAAGATAAAAAAATCGACCATGGAAATGGAACAACCATGGAAGAAATTTTCAGAGCATCAATTCTGTGGGACATCAATTCTGTGGGAGGATTTTTTTCTCTCACAGACATGCTATCCCACAGAAATGAATCTGAAATTTTAAGATAAAAAAATCGACCATGGAAATGGAACAACCATGGAAGAAATTTTCAGAGCAACAATTCTGTGGGACATCAGTTCTGTGGGAGGAATTTTTTTTCTCTCACAGACATGCTATCCCACAGAAATGAATCTGAAATTTTGAGATAGAAAATTAGACCATGGAAATGGAACAACCATGAAAATTTGCTTTTTGTCTTTTCTATGGTTGTTCCGCTTCTATGGTCAAATACATTTACTTCTATTGGAAGTAGAATAACCATAGAACGTTTTCAAACATCAATTCTGTGGGACATCAATTCTGTGGGAGGAATTTTTTTTCTCCCACAGAAGTAGCATCCCATAGACCTGAATTCAGAATTCGGAACGCTTTCATTTCTGAGTGCAAAGTTTCATTGGTCTCAGCACCGCCCGCCAATTAGATGGACGGATCGCCTCGAAGAATTCTAAAAGCCCTGTACCAATGTCCTGCTGTTATAAAACCGATGCGAATCTTTTTTGACCTTCAATTTTGTCTGGCTTCACTTAAGAATTCTCTCTCTACCGTTAAATTTAAATGTTGACATGAACCTGATTTTTTAATATATTGATTGTCGATACTTGATTCGTTCGACATTCAATGTGCGATCAGGCACGAAGTGCGGCTTTTGCAGCGCACGATTCAATGTCAATGGAGGGCAAATGATATGGAAAAATATTTCACCCTTGAGTATTGGCTGGATGATAGTTGGTATGTCGGCCGATTGAGGGAAGTCCCAGGCGTTTTTAGCCAAGGAGCAACACTCGAAGAATTAGAAGAAAACATTCGAGATGCCTATCAATTGATGATCGCTGAGCAAGACGAAGCCTTACCCCGTGTAGAAGTAAAAACGAAAATGCTGGAGGTGACTATTTGAAAAGGCAAGCTTTCATCCATGAATTAATTCAGGCAGGCTGCTACCTGAAACGTCATGGCAAAAAGCATGATACCTATCTAAATCCCGCCAACGGCCAGAAAGCTCCCGTGCCTCGACATCCCGAAATTAAAGACAGTTTGTGCCAATTGATTCGAAAACAGCTTGGAATTTAGCTTGTGAAAGGCTAGTTCATCTGATTCCTTTACTGTTGCACTCCATCAAAGAGTCGAGGGCACTCTGATCAATTTAGCGTTTTCTCCCAAGAATACGGAGCTCGTTTCTTGAATCTTTCTTCCGTGATTGTTCCCTTTGAGTGTTCATATATCATTCAAGATCTATTTGGCTTTTGTTGTTCGGAATTTGTGTGTGCTCAAACGGTTTAAAACAAATCAATAGCTGTTATTAGAATTTTTTTGTCGTTGGATTATAGAATACATTGGATAAAATTATCTAAAAAGCCTATCTTAGCACGATCATCTTCCTCACTGCCATTTCATCCCCCGCTTCCAGCCGATAGAAATAGATGCCACTCGTCAGGTGTTTGGCCTCGAAGTGTAGTTGATATTCACCCGCCTCCTGCCGCTGATCCACCAATTGAGCCACCTGCTGTCCAGAAAGATTGAACACGGTTAACCTCACTTGGCGAGCCGATTTCAGTTGATAGCGAATGACAGTTTCAGAATTGAAGGGATTGGGGTAATTTTGATGCAATAAAAAATGATGAGGCAGCTCATCTTCGCCATCAGCCACTCGGGTGGTTCGGGTGCTTTTGGTCCGCAGCCGATCCAGATAGATCGTGCCCTGGTAGGTGGTGTTGTTTTGGGGGCTCTCCTGACCGATGAAAATGGTGATCTGGTTGAGTGATAACGGATAATCCACCTGACCTGGCAGGTTTTTGAGCGACACTTTGGTCTGACGCCACTCATCCTTCCAATTCAATGACGTGGAAACAGAACGAATAAATTGCTCACCAAAGGCATCGAGAAACTGAAAGCGGATTTTATGCGGCTGACCATTGCCGTAAAAATCGATGAGCAACGAATCGGGCTCACAAGGGAGCAACAGATCGGTGTCGAGATAGACCCGATAGTTGCTGCTAGTGATATTGCTGCGATAAGTGAACTGATAATCGATCCGTGCCGAATGAGGCCCGCTGGAAAAGATGGCGTTGGAGACCGAAAGCTGTGTGTTCAGACTGTCGAGATTGAGCGTCGAGAGACGCCAGTTATCGATCGAGTCGAATTCATCGATCATGTGGGTCCCTGGATTCACGATGTCGATGAAAATCGTATCGGCAAGCGCACCAAAGCGACCGATCAATTTGCCGCTGCCCACGGTTTCGGCGTGGAATTGTCCCAGGCTATCCACATAACCGCCCGAGCCGAGGTAACTCCATTGCAACGCCGCCAGTTGAAACTGAATGGGGACGCCTGCTGTGTCCGTGCCACTGGCACGAATTTCAAACACCTGCTGAGGATAGAGGACCACCCGATTCGGCTGTAGATCAATTTGTCGGATGGTCGGTTCAGCGGCCAGATGAACCAGATAGCGGGGGCTTTCATCCACAGCAATGACGACGGTGCTATCGGCTGTAATGAAATCATTGACCACGCTTCCATCCCGATGGATGAGGCGGCAAAACGGCGCTGGGATTTTGATTTTCTGATTGGCCTGCCCCGAATATTTCCAGGCAGCGATGACCCAATTCTGTGGATCGCCAAATTCATAGACATAGATATCGCCCATTTTGCTCGCTCGGGCTAGCGGCTTATCTGCCACTACCGTAGCGATAGTCTTGAGCGCAAGATAGGCTGGCTTGGGTTGGAGATTGAACTGCAACACACCGAAATTGTGCTCGGGATTACTGGCCTCCTGGCCGTCGTTTTTCAAATCGTAGTATGAGATCAATCGCAGCCTGGGCACTGCTTTGCCCAGCAGAAAAAGTCGAGCCGTGTAATTGGCCTGCGCTTCCAGGCTGATATTGGGCCAGCCCGTGTTGGTGGGATAGCCGATCTCGGTGAGCCACAGCGGTCGCTCCGTGCCAATGATGGCCTGGAGCTTTTGAATATCGCTTAAAAAACTTACCTCGGGCCGCTGGTCCACATGATAGGAGTGGTAGGAGACGGCATCCATGAAATTGCCGCCGCCGTTTTGAAACACGCCTTTGATAAAGGTCAGCCAGTCGATGAATGGCGGCGGATTGCCCTCGGCGGGCGAGGTGGCGCAACCGATCACCGTCACGTTCGGATCAACCGCCTTGATGGCAGGATAGGCGACCTGCAGCAATTTAGCGTAATCCGCCGCATTGGGCGTGGGGTCCCAGAAGATGGGGATATTCGGCTCGTTCCAGATCTCATAGTGTTTGATCCCCAGCGGCGCATAGCGTTTCACCGCTTCCTGGCAATAGCGGGCAAAAGCGGCACGGTTGGAATCGGTGGTCACAGCCGAGCCAGCATGTGAGGCGTAAAGCGGATTGTTGTAATTCAAAATCAGCAGCACATCGATCCCCCGTCGTTTTGCTGCTTGAATATAACGGTCGATTTCCCTGGGAAATTGAAAGATCCCCCGTGACTTCTCGACTTCGGACCAGTAGCATTCATCCCGAATCATCTTGAACCCAGCGGCCTGCACCCGATCGAGCATCGCCTCCATGCTGGCAGAATCCATATCAGCCCGATAGAATTGACCGAAGTGGGTTTGGAATCCGTAGAATGCGATACTTTCCTGAGCAAAAGCCGAACCTGCAAAAATAATCCATAAAAATGCCATAGGCAAACAATACCTGCTCATCGATACCCTCCAGCTTTTAATCTCTAATTAGAATCTCCTCTTATCCAAATAATGAAGCTTGTTTTGATTATTGTCAGGAGATAAAAATGGAAATGACATAGGAATGAATTTTTAAGCATGAGTTGCATTCGAAATCTGGTCGTTCTATTTTATGAAATGCCATTTCAACATGAAAAACCAATGATCAAAGGAAAGGCGAGAATCTCTTCACGATAATATTCTCGATTCATCGAAAATCGCTTCGAGATACTGTTGTCCAAAATAATGAGACAAGCACTGAAGCTCTATTCCGTGACAGTTCTTTTTTTCTGTGCCCAGCAAAGAATTTGGACACAGGATCGGAGCTCATGCTGAAATAAATGTTCCAGGATAAATTGGTCACTTCTATTTCGCTCATGGCTCATTTTAAAGCAAATGGGATATAAGCCCCACACTGCTAAATTGCCAAAAATAACATAGTCCAGAGAGAAAAATCGCTTGTAATTTTTCGAATAATTTTGTATCATTGCCATCCAAAGCAAGCCAAAAGCTGATCACGTTCAGGAACAGGAGGGCGAAAAGAACATAATGAATTCTGATTAAAATTTCAATATCTATTTTCGCTTTTTTGCTAACAGGACGACTCGTCAGGCTTGCGATGGTCGTAAGATCTGTCACTCAAAATGGACTTCATTGTTCGCTTCAATAGGAGATTTCTGTGCCTCCCTCATCGAAAACAGCTCGTTCTTATGCGCTCGATGCGTTACGGGGGTTCGCCATTCTCACTATGGTTCTCTCTGGCGTCATCCCTTACGGTGTGCTCCCCAGGTGGATGTATCATGCCCAATTGCCGCCTCCTGACCACAAATTCAATCCCAATTTAGCAGGGTTCACCTGGGTCGATCTGGTCTTCCCATTGTTCTTGTTTGCGCTGGGAGCAGCGATCCCTCTGGCGCTGTCGCGGCGAATTGAAAAGGGAGTCCGATATCCCAAAATCACTTTCTCAATTTTGGAACGGGGGTTCCTGCTTGGTTGGTTCGCCATCTTCTTGCGCCATGTACGCCCCCATGTCATTGATCCTTCACCCAAAACCAGCGCGTGGCTTATCGCTGTCATGGGATTTGTGCTGATGTTCATGATCTTTACACGCCTGCCAGAGAAATGGAATCGATTTCTGAGTTGGGGGATTCGACTCATTGGATGGCTCGGTGCAGTCGTCCTGCTCTCCCAACTCCGTTATCCCGATGGGACCGGCTTCTCGCTCCATCGCAATGATATCATCATTGTTGTGCTCACCAATATGGCCGTGTTCGGCTCGTTCATCTGGTTGATGACTCGAGGCCAAATACTGATTCGGCTGGGCATCCTTGGCATTTTGTTGGCGCTCCGATTGGCGCATACCGAGATCGGCTGGGTCAAATGGATTTGGGACTTCTCTCCTGTGCCCTGGATTTATAAGCTGTATTATCTGCAATACTTGTTCATTGTCATTCCAGGAACGATCGTTGGAGATCTACTGGTCAAATTCATGAACGAGCCTGCCAAGCATGCAACGGTCGCGAAGAACTGGTCCAAAGCGAAATTCGTTTTTATTGCAGCGCTAATGATTAAGATCATCTTGCTCATGCTGATCGGATTGCAGGCGCGATGGCTATGGCAAACCACTATCATTGCTTTTGTTCTCTGTGGCGCAGGCTGGTACCTGGTTCGAAATCCGCACAATGAAATTGAAGCGTTATTCAAAACGCTCGTCGGCTGGGGAATTTATTGGCTGATTCTGGGATTGGTGTTCGAACCGTTTGAGGGAGGCATAAAAAAAGATCATTCCACGTTAAGCTACTATTTCGTGACGACCGGACTCTCAATTATGCTCCTCATCGCATTTTCAATTGCAATTGAGATATTCAATAAGCAGCGTTGGTTTCAATTGCTGATCGATAATGGTCAAAATCCCATGATCGCTTATGTGGGTTTCGCCAATTTCATCTGGCCAATACTGGCATTAACCGGATTGGAAAAAGTGTTCCTGGCATTGACCCCGACGCCATGGCTGGGATTTGTTCGGGGGGTGTTTTATACTTTCACACTGGCGTTGATGGTGCGCTTTTTCACGAGCAGAAAGATTTTCTGGAGAACGTAGTTGAGCGGCCAAGGTAGTTGATTAATTTTAGTCATTTGTGTGCGGCAAATGAACGGGGGATATTTTTCTTGCAAAATTGGGTTGGATCATTTATATTGGTCTGCTTCAAAAAGCTATAATCCGAAAGTATCTCCAACGGATTGAAGAAACCCAACGGATTTGATATAATGATTTTTTTGGCACTCAGAAATGAAAGGTCTCAGAATTTTTAATTTCGTTGCTGGGTACAATTTCTCTATTTATCATTTTTGTTGCATCAACATCTCTGTGGTTCAAAAATTCGGGCCACGGAATTGGAACTGCAACACAAAATTTTATTCCCGCGGACAAAAAACAGCTACGGATAGGATTTGCTTTCGAGAAGCATTTTGAACTATCATTTCTGTGGGATCAACATTTCTGTGGTTCAAAAATTCGGGCCACGGAATTGGAACTGCCACGGAAATAGATTTTTAAAAAAGCTTTCCGTGTGAGTTCTTTTTCCGTGTCCGCGAAAATATTAACTGCAACTGAGACGGAAAATTTTATTCCCAAAGATGATAGAACCGCCACGGATGAGATTCATGCTTGCCATTTCTATGGTTGTTCTATTTCTATGGTTGAAGTAATTTTGGACACATAATTGGAACTGCCACAGAAAATTTTATTCCAACGGACAAAAAACAGCCACGGATAGGATTTGCTTTCGAGAAGCATTTTGAACTATCATTTCTGTGGGATCAACATTTCTGTGGTTCAAAAATTCGGGCCACGGAATTGGAACTGCCACAGAAAATTTTATTCCGACGGACAAAAAACAGCCACGGATAGGATTTGTTTTCGAGAGGCATTTTGAACTATCATTTCTATGGGATTCCAATTCTGTGGGAAATGGATATTGATTATCAGCTTCTTTTGCAACTTATTGGGTGTTTCGATTCATTGGAAAAAGATCATCGCCTATGAAAAATTCTTTTCTATTCATTTTGTTACTCTCTTTGACTGCATCCTATTCTCAAATCCCCCAGGAATTTCGTGCCGTCAAGATCACCAATGTGGATAGCGATATATTATTCGATGATCAAAGGATCGCCGAGGGCATGGACTATTTAGCTTCCATTGGCATCAATGTCATTCTGACCGTTGTATGGAATAGCCACGGAGCGGATGGCGATTATACGCTATATCCAAGCCAGGTGATGGAGAGCTATTTTGGCCGCGCCATGCACCCTGCCTTTCCCATACAACGGGATCCGCTGAAGCGGGTGATCATCGAGGCGCATCGCAATGGCATGGAGGTGTTCCCCTGGTTCGAAATGGGCTTTTCGACCTCATATTCCCAGAACGGGGGGCATATTATCAAGCGATATCCCAATTGGGCGCTTCTGGATAATACGGGCATGCTGTGTGTGAAAAACGGCTTCGATTGGATGTCAGCTATCAATCCTGAGGTTCAAAAATTTATCATTGCATTGACGACTGAGGTGATCGATCGATACGATATTGACGGCATCGAATACTCGGATCGCATCCCAGCCATGCCGGTCGAGGGCGGCTACGATCTGGCAACCGTGACCATCTATAAGAATGAACACAACGGTGCCTCCCCACCTGCGAATTATAATGACCCGGCATGGAAGCGCTGGCGGGCGGATAAGCTCTCGCAATTCTATCGGAACGCCAGGGACTCCATCAAATCCCGCGGCGATTGGATCATCGTCTCCTCCAGCCCCAGCGTCTACCCCTGGTCCTATGAGGAATATCTGCAGGATTCCAAGGCCTGGGTTGATGCCGATATTGTAGATCAAATCATTCCGCAGCTCTATCGAACCAATTATTCAGAATACATTTTTGAATTGAATAAATCGCTGAGCTATGTACCAGCCTCTAAGCGTGAGATATTTTTCTCTGGGATGCTCATTTATCTCAGAGGGGAAAATTACCTCATTACCCCTGATTTTCTGCTCAGATCTATCCAGGCCAACCGAGAGCGGCAGGTTTATGGCGAGGCATTTTTCTTTTACCAGGGATTGCGATTGAATGGCAACCGGCTGGGTGACACGCTCAAAGCGACTTATTACTCAAGACCAGCCTTAATCCCTCATCGCCATGGCGAGATCTGGCGCCCCAAGGCGGTGGTCGTCAATGAGGATGATCCCGGGACGAAGATTATTGGCAACTGGGAAATCTCGACCACGGTCAATGGTTTCAAGCCAAAGGTCCTGCTCAAGAAAGACACCAGCTACGCCCGCATCAATTACTATTTCGATGTGCCGTTCGATGCCTGGTTCGATGTATATGCCTATCTGGTCACAGGTCCCAATGCCACCGATAAAGCACCCTATACGGTTTATTCTGATACCGATTCTTCTACCATTCTAATGAATCAGAAGGATTTTTACAATAAAGGATGGCAGTTCTTGCAGAGCGTTTACCTGTCCCGAGGGAATAAGAAAGTTTTGAAGCTGGATAATCGCAACGTTCCAGTCGGGCAATTGCTGGTCGCAGATGCCGCTATGATCATGATCAACCGAAAGCTGTCGCCTGACGTGAAAATCACCGCTATATCTTCCCTCCAAACCACTCAAGAGCCATCCCCTCGTGACTTTAAGCTTGATCAGAACTATCCCAACCCAATTAATGGCATCACCCGCATCCGCTATACGATCGCAATGCCAGAATGGGTATCGCTGAAAGTCTATGACCTTTTGGGCCGGGAGGTCGCAACGCTCGTGAATGATTATCATTCCCCAGGAAACTATGAATTGCCATTTGATTCGGCTGGGCTGGCCAGTGGCATTTACTTCTATCGATTATCTTTCGGCAATTATTCTTTTGCAAAGAAAATGGTGATCACAAAATAATAAGAGAGTTTAAAGATGAAAGCGCTCCCAAAAACAATCGAAACCGCACAAGACTTAATGGAGATCATGACTGAGCCATCGGTCGCGACCGAGCGAATCGTTTCGGCCATAACTGAACCGATGATCATCTTAGGCGTTGGTGGCAAGATGGGCCCGACGCTGGCAGAAAAGATAATCCGCGCAGGCGGCAAGGTCATCGGCGTAGATATTTTTCCAGATGAAAGAATCAAAAAATATCTGGATCAGATCGGCGTCAGAACGATCAAATGCGATCTGTTCGATGATCAGCAATTGGCCAATTTGCCAGCATCCCATCATGTATTTCTGATGGTGGGCACGAAATTCGGCGCCACTGGGAATGAGCCATTCACTTGGGCGATGAACGCATATCTGCCAGCCAAATTGATGGAGCGGTTCCGCGATGCGCGTGTGGTGTACGTCTCATCTGGCAATGTCTATAAATTCGCCTCGGTGAAAACGAGGGGAGCAAAGGAGACCGATGAACTGGCGCCCATCGGCGAATACGCCATGTCGCGATTAGGGGCGGAGCGAATTGTGAGCTACATTTCCAGCCGCAATGCAACACCAACCTGCATCGTTCGTTTGTTCTATGCCACCGAGCTCAGATACGGCATCATTCATGACCTTGCCAAAAAGATCAGAGAAGGGATTCCAAACGAGCTGAGTATGGGCTATTTCAATCAGATCTGGCAGGGCGATGCATGTGACTATCTGGTCCAGTGCCTAAATATTTGCAGCGCTCCTGCCAAAATTATTAACTTGACTGGTCCAGAGGTGCTATCGGTTCGAGAGGTGGCGCAAAAATTGGGGCAGCTCATGGGAATTGCACCGATTTTAACGGGCACGGAGAGTGACACGGCACTATTGGGCGATGCCTCAGAATTATTGAACCAATTTGGAATGCCCAGGGTTACGGCTGATCAGATCATTGAATGGGTAGCCCATTGGGTGATGCATGGTGGCGAATCGCTGGGCAAGCCGACCAAATTCGAGAAGAGAAATGGGAAATTTTAATATGGACAAAATAAAAGTCGGAATTATTGGATTGCAGCATTTGCATCCTCGAAGCTACATGTCCCATTTTCGATCGATGCAAGAGATCGAAGTGACGTCGGTCGCTGAATCAGATGCAGCGCTGTTGCAGCCGTTCGTCGCTGATTTTCAGCTCAAGGGCTACTCGGATTGGCACCAGATGCTGGAAAACGAGCCGCTGGATCTGGTCGCGATCTTCTTGCCGCACGTTGATTGCCCGAAAGCGGGGATCGAAGCGATTGAACACGGGATTCACGTCATGATCGAGAAGCCGATGGCAGCGAATAGCCGTGCGGCCGAGGAAATGGTGTTGGCGGCGGAAGAAAAAGGCGTGTTGCTAACCACGCCTTATGTGTGGCGCTATCATCCGGTCGTTCGCGATATTAAAAATTTAATCGCAGAAGGCGTTCTGGGCGATATCATCGGTTGCGAGGGTCGCTGCGCTGCCGGGCGATTGTCTCGCTATATCGAAGGGCATGCCAGTTGGATGCTGGATGCTGAGCAAAGCGGCGGCGGACCCATGTATAATCTCGGCGTCCACTGGATCGATCTGTTCGCCTGGCTACTGGAACAACCGATCATCAGTGCCTTTGGCAAAAATGTCAAGGTGAATCAACGCTATAACATCGAGGACAACTCATTCGCGATCCTCACCTTTCAAAACGGTACAGTTTTGAGTCTCGATATCAGCTACACCGTTCCAGAAAGCTATCCCCATGGCCGTGATCTCTATATTGGCATTCGCGGGACAAAAGGGGTAATTCAGTGGGCACCAGCCTATGAGGGCGAGCGAGACGAACTGTTCATTTGTAGTGATCATGAGCTATTTCGAGCTGCCCCGATTCAGCGACGCTGTTATGAATTATCATCGGTAGCTGGATATTCTGGAGTGATGGGATTGGAGTATCTGAAGGCTGTGGCAAAAGCGATTCAGGAGAAACTTGCTCCGCCGATCACTGGCCGCGACGGTGTTTTCGTGCTCAAAGTTGTCGAAGCAATTTATCGATCGGCTCGATCGGGCCAGGTTGAGACGATCAGTTAGGCAGAAACCCATCTGACTCAGAAATCGGATTAGAAGGCTTGCTTGAACCTCCATTTCTGGGCATTTCCGTGGCAGAGATTATTTTAACCATAGAAAAGGAACAACCATGGAAATGCCAATGATAATTCTCATCCGTGGCTGTTCAATCATCCGCGGGAATAAAATCTTCCGTGGCAGTTCCAATTCTGTGGCCAATATTACTTCAACCATAGAAATGGAACAACCATAGAAATGGCAATCATGAATCTTATCCGTGGCTGTTCTATCATCTGTGGGAATTAAATTTTCCGTGGCGGTTCCAATTCTTTGGCCAAAATTACTTCAACCATAGAAATGGAACAACCATAGAAATTGCAATCATGAATCTTATCCGTGGTGGTTCTATCATCTATGGGAATAGAATTTTCCGCGGCAGTTCCAATCCCGTGGCCCGAATTTTTTGAACCACAGAAATGTTGATCCCACAGAAATGATAGTTCAAATTGCCTTTCGAAAGCAAATCCTATTCGTGCCTGTTTTTTGTCTGCGGGAATAAAATTTTCCGTGGCAGTTCCAATTCTGTGGCCAAAATTATTTCAACCATAGAAATGGAACAACCATAGAAATGGCAATCATGGATCTTATCCGTGGCTGTTCTATCATCTGTGGGAACAAAATCTTCCGTGGCAGTTCCAATTCTGTGTCCAAAATTACTTCAACCATAGAAATGGCAATCATATTTCTAATCCGTGGCTGTTCTATCATCCGCGGGAAGCAAAACTCTATACCAGTTTCAATTCGCCAGCCAAGTTTTATTGATAGCAATTGAGTGATTGATACTACCGAATGCGATACTGGGTTTTCTCCTGCATCGACAATTCCTGGATAGGCGCGGATTTGAGCCATTCATAGATGCCTTCTGGCGTCAACCAGATCCTGGCACAGTTATCACTGGTGGCAAGAAGGATCATATTTCCGCCTGGCGAAAATGTAGCCGAATAGATCTTGTACTTATAATAGCTCACCCCAATGGAATCCCCACCAGCCGTCCATAATTTCGATCGATTATCGCTTGCAACAGTGAAAATCTGATCGTTATTGGGGTGAAAAGTGGCCACTATTAAAGGGCTGCTGGCTTGCAGCGTCGCCAATGGCTTGCCATCTAACGACCAGACCTTAGCGGTCTTATCCCTGGAGGCAGTGAGTACCTTTTGGCCATCAGCCGAAAATTGGGCTGAATAGACGCGATCGTCGTGTTGAAATGTGGTCTCGATCGATCCTGCAACCTTCCAAAGGCGAGCCATTTTATCGAACGATGCTGTTAACACCCGATTACCACTGGCTGAAAATACAGCGGAGATGACCTGATCCTGATGCGGGAACGTTGCTAATAGATTGCCATCGATCGACCATAATCGAGCCGAGCTATCGGATGACGCGGTTAAAATTCTTTTGCCATCTGGCGAAAAGGCAACGGAGTTCACCTGATTCCGATGGCGAAAAGACATCAGCGAGTCGCCTGCTGCTGACCATACTTCTGCGAAACCATTGGCCAGTCCTAAGGCGATATTTTTCCCATTGGGTGAGAATCTTGCCGAAGTGACTGGAGCTGGACGACGAAAAACCTGGAGCAATTTTCCTTCGCAGGTCCACAATTTCGCAGTCCGATCCCATGAGCCAGTGAGAACTTTGGTGCCATCTGATGAGAAAGCCACCGAACTGACCAGCATGTCATGCTGGAAACGCCGATCGAATAGTGCCTCATCAATAGATTTCCAAAATATCCGATATATCAACTGGCGCAAATGCAGTGGCGCTTCCAGTGGCGATAGCGCGTAAGCTGCTTGGGCAATACGGAGCGCTTTCTGTGGGCTTGTCGCGGCAACGTTGTTCGCGAGGATGGTCAAATAATTCACCTGAGCAGCACGCTCCTCCTTTTGTGCTTTTTTCATGTGATGGATCGCGATCATTGAAGAAAATAGGATCACCAGAACCATGACTACCCCGATCGCAGAGATCATCATGCGCTTTTTTTGATTTCGTGCTCGACGCTCCTGGCTGATCCTGAGCAAGTGCTGTTCCTCTGGGGTCAAATTGCGCATACCGCTCAGCCCCTGCTCGACAGTCTTGAGATCGACCTCATCCAGCCAGACTTCCTTTGTCCCGGATAGATCGGCGCTTTTCGCTGCTAGGATACGGCTGGCGCGCTGGCCAGGGTAATTGGACCGTTCGTAATGCTCTCGGACGATCGGCGCCAGCGTATCATGAGCCAGCCGCGTCTCCTGAATGCCCGTGCGTGCGGAACGGCTTCTCATTGGATCTGTTAGGAGATAGAGGTTCTTCAATCTGCGAATCAAGGATGGAAGCACATCCATTCGATGTGAATAGCGATTGCGCAACTGCGCCCTCGTGCGCTGTTCTGCTGTGCCGAGCGGAGAGCTATGGTAAGCCAAAACATCCAGCGCCAGGCCAGATTCCACCACTTCGGGACTCCAACGCCGCAACTTTTCCATTTGTTGATAATAGAAATCCTTCAGCAATATCCCCTGCTTTTTCATGTTTTGATACATTTTGATGCTGAACCTGGGCTGGGTTCGATTGCGCTTCCGAGCGCGAAACCACATTTTGCTCAGCAATATCTGCAACGTCGGTGCCAGCGGCGATTCCATATCCTCCATTAAATCATCAGCAATGATCTCATCCAGGCCAGGTTCAATTTTCAATCCATAACGCTGCTGCAACCTTTCGTGACGCGTCAATCCTGTAATGGCTGAAATGATCCCGCGGCGATCCAGGCGCTCCAAAAAAAATAGATCGAATGGCAGCTTGTGCCCTCTGAATCCCTTCTCTATTTCTGCCAGCCAATCCTTTCGGAACACTAAAACTAATTTTCCTCGAATCGACTGAGCATTTTGGATGAACAGATGATGGAGATGATCAAAGAATTGCTCTAAATCCGCCGAAGTGGCTCGAACGAAGGTCCTTTCAAATTGATCGATCACAACGATCAATGGCTTATCAAATTTTCCTTCGAGTGCATACCAGTCTTTCGGATGATCAGGGGCAAATGCTTTTTCGAGGTTTTTAGGTGGGCTTAATTCCTTTTTAGCCCGATAGTATCGAATCTCTGCAAATGGCGTAAGGCGGCTAAGCAATCCTGCAGCCAAAAACGATGATTTGCCAACGCCGCATTGTCCATAGATCATGTGAATGGGTGCCGTGTGAGGCGAGGTGATGCGCGAAAAAAGCTCGCGGATCTGATACTCCCGGCCGAAAAAGACCTCGGCGTGATCGCGGTCGAACCATTGTAATAGACGAAACGGTTCTTTGGGCAATTGTCCTGGTGGAATATCCGGCAGGCCGAAAAGCGGATCATCGGCGGCATCTGGTAGATTCCATGAATCCGTGATGTCAGCACCAGCTCGAATATAGATATCCCATGGCCAGCGATCCGCTTCCATGCCGCAGTCGCGATAATACGATGAAAGGTCTTCCCCAATTTCCGCCTTCAGCGAAGCGACCGCTTCATTGAAGGCAATGCGGATCGATCTGCCGCTCGCCAATCCCGCGTAAAAACGAGATGCAAATTGCGTGGCGATTTGATCAATAATCACTTGAGAGGTGGCGATAACCACCGAAACATTGCTCTCCAAAAGTCCCACGACCTGCGGTTGCGTCGAGCAACCATTGAGGAACACCAATTGCAGGCCTCGCTGCTGTCCGAGGAACTCTGCCAACCCTTTGGCATAAGCCGGGCTGGATTTTCCTGCCGCATTCTCCAGGAGTAGCTGATAACCATTCGCATGCCCACCGAAATGAAAGATGGCAATCCGATCTCGATAGTCAGGATGCTGAAAAACCTCCCAGATATCCTGGGCTGTTACGTTGTACCGCTCTATAATTTCGCATAAACCAGCCGCCCTGGCTGGCTCTAAAGCGTTGCGAATTTGCCGCTGTTCATCAGGAAGATTTCGAAGATAGGGCACGGAATCGTCACGGGCATTCGCAAACGCAAGAAAGATCACAGGCTTCTGCTGTGGAAAGGCCATGATAGTCACTCTCCTCAGTTCAATCTAACGCGCATAAAGACAAATGAGTCGCTGAACGTGCGTTCTATTTGCCTTGTGAATTGCACTCAATAAAGCGAGAAAGACATATAGAGATGGTTCAGTTATCTGATTCATTGGGGATAGTTCAGGATTTTGGGTAATAATTTGGATGAAATAGAGAATCGTATGGAAATGGTCATTTAAATTTTCTGTTCGAACCAACCAGGCGCAATATAATAAAATTTTCTTACAGTGTCAAGAAATAACTCAGTGAATGCTGATTCTATCGTTAGTTTCTTCGCTCGAAAAGCTGTTCTTAAAAGAGGGTTTTTCGAGCATAGGTTAGGTGCCAGATTCGCAAGGTATCCATTCCTGCGGAAGGAAAATTTTTAACCATGGAAATGGAACAACCCTGAAAATGTCAAAGATAATTCTTATCCGTGGTGGTTCTATCATCCGCGGGAATAAAATCTTCCGTGGCGGTTCCAATTCCGTGGCCCGAATTTTTTGAACCACAGAAATGTGGATCCCACAGAAATGATAGTTCAAAATGCTTCTCGAAAGCAAATCCTATCTGTGGCTGTTTTTGATCGGTGGGAATAAAATTTTCCGTGGCAGTTCCAATTTTGTGGCCAAAATTATTTTAACCATAGAAATAGAACAACCATAGAAATGGCAATTGTATTTTTCATCCGTGGCTGTTCTATCATCCGCGGGAATAAAATCTTCCAGGGCTGTTACAATTTCGCGCTCAAAAATTTGTAGGTCACGGAAAAGAACTTCCACGGAATACTGCTTCAAAATTTGTCTTATTTTTCGGTACGGTGATTAAAAATGAGACCTGATTCAGCAATCCATTGAAATATTTTTCTGGCATTTTAAAGATTTTTCCACTATATTTTTGCTTTTAAAATCGATGATCTATTTGTCCGACTCAGGCAGGAAATTTATTGTCGAAAAAAATGATAATCGGATGCGATCATTCGTTTCTGATCAACAGTGAGCACCTGGAAAATATATAAGGAGTGAGGCATTGAACAAATACGGATATTTTTCGGAAGATCGACTCGAGTTTGTGATCACACGGCCCGATACCCCAGCCCCATGGGTCAATTATCTCTCGAATGGAAGGTATCATGGACTTATCTCAAATACGGCAGGGGGATTCAGCTTTTATATTTCGCCGCGCGATAGCCGCATCACGCGCTGGCGCTATAATTCGCTGCCGATCGATCGGCCTGGCCGTTACATTTTCCTGCGCGATCGTGAAACCAGGGCCTATTGGTCGCCCGCCTGGCAGCCGACCTTTACCCCAGTCGAGAATTACGAATGCCGGCACGGCATGTATTACACGCGCATCGCCTCCCAGTTCCATCATATCCGTATTTCGATCCTATACTTTGTACCCTCAGATGATCTGGAAGTTTGGCACGTCACACTAAAAAATGAATCCCATCAGCCCAAAATGCTCGATATTTTCAGCTTTGTCGAGCTATGCCTTGGCCACGCTTTGGTGGACTTGATCAATCAGCCCAATGATCAGCATTTCAATGAAGTTTATTTCGACCGAACGCATCAAATTTTGTTCGCTACCAAGCGGTATTGGGTGCGGTTCACCAGTGCGACTGTCAAGCAGGCCAATGATGCCTGGGATAAATACGTCTTTTTTAGCTCGTCGCTCCCAATCACTGGGTGGGATGGCAGCAAGGATCAGTTTATCGGGCGCTGGCGTTCAGAGCAGAACCCTGTTGCAGTGGAAAACGGACGATGCTTCAACTCCGAAATCACGGCTGGCGATGCGGTCGCTGCTTTGCAAATGGAGTTAAATCTCCACGCGCAAGAACAAAAGGAATTCGTCATCCTGTTGGGTGTAGTTCCCAAGCAGGATCACTATCAGGACAATGCTGCTCAGTTGGTTCAAAAATACCGAAATCTCGATGTCGTTCGAGATGAATTCGCCAGGTTGAAATCGGATTGGGCGGATTATCGGAGAGGTGTTCAGGTGCAGACGCCTGATGAAAATATGAATACCATGCTCAACGTATGGAACCAGTATCAAACTTCGGTGACATTTCGGTTCTCCAGGGATGCCTCATATTATCATGGCGGTCTGCTGTTCGGCCGGGGTTATCGGGATTCCTGCCAGGATATCATGGGACCAGTGATCCCAAGGCCGAATTGGGTCAAGGAGCGCATCATCGAAATGGCGCATTACCAGTTCTGCGATGGCAGTACCTATCACCTCTATTATCCATTGATCGGCGGTGGCGAGCGCACTGGCCATTCCGATACCCCGCTGTGGTTGCCGCTCGCCATTATGATCTATCTGAAAGAGACCGGGGATTTCGATTTTTTGAACCAGATCGTTCCGTTCAGCGATACAGGGGAGGCCAGCATGCAGCAGCACCTTTACGCGGCGATCGACCATGTGCTGGGCACGCTCAGTCCCCGGCATCTGGCCAAAATTGGGCCAGGCGACTGGAACGACACGTTGGATTATCTGGGGCGCGAGGGACGCGGCGAGAGCGTCTGGGTCTCCATGTTCCTGGCCTTCATTTTGAAGGAAGCGGTGGAACTCTGTCAATTTATTGGCGATCACACCAGCGCTGAACGCTATCGAAAAGCGTACGAAACCGTGAAAGAGGCGATCAATCAGCACTGTTGGGATGGCGAATGGTATGTACGGGCCACCAATGACCAGGGGGAGACAATTGGCAGCTCGCAAAATGAGGAGGGAAGGATTTTTCTGAATACCCAGTCCTGGGCAGTGATCAGCGGTGTGGCCGAGGGGCCGCGCGCCATCCAGTGCATGAACGCGGTGATCCAGCACTTAGAGACACCAAAGGGGCCGAAAATTCTCCATCCCGCTTACACCAAGATCAATCCGCGCATTGGCCTGGCCACCCGTTGCGTGCCGGGCAAGAAGGAGAACGGGGCGGTTTTCAATCATCCCGTGAGCTGGGCCATTCTGGCAGAATGCCTATTGGGCCGGGGCGATCGGGCGTTCGAGATCTATCAAAAAGCCCTTCCCATGAACCCGATCATCGATATCGACCGCTATCAGGTGGAACCTTATGTCTATGCCGAATATGTCACCAGCCCGGACCATCCGACTTATGGCCAGGCGAGCCATTCATGGCTCACTGGCTCATCTACCTGGATGTTGCGAGATGGGATCGATTACATCCTGGGCGTCCGGCCAACCTATCGCGGCCTGCTTATCGATCCCTGCATCCCGCGCCACTGGCGATCCTATCGGGTGGTGCGAAAATATCGCGGCAAAACGTATCATATCGAAGTACAAAATCCCAATGGGCTGAATAAAGGCGTCAAACAACTGGAAATCGAAGGCATTATGATCAACGGGAACCTCATCGATCTATCCGATGCAACGATCCAGGCGCTGATCAAGGGACGGAGCGATGTGACGGTACGAGTCATTATGGACAGAGGTGATAACCGTTATTAGGATTTAGCTCGCGGATGGAAATTTCATTAAGAGCTTTTCAACGCCGTTCGCCTTTTCATCGCTGGAAAAACCATAATTTTAACTTAGTGAATCTTTATTGTACTCCATGGACAAACAACACCTGCTATCCAAGCTTAAAAATGGTCTGATCGTCTCCTGTCAGGCTGAAGGTGACGAGCCGCTGAATACCCCTGAGATTTTGACCGCGATGTCGCAGGCCGCCATACGCGGTGGCGCGATTGCCATTCGAGCCGAGCGACCCGAAAACATCGCTCGCATGAAACGACAGCTTACTGTTCCCATCATCGGGCTGTATAAGAAAAAATATCCCGATTCTGAAGTGTACATCACGCCCACGCTGGAAGATGCGCTCGAAGTGCTCGATGCCGGAGCGGATGTCATCGCCATGGATGCGACGGCTCGTCTTCGGCCGAACCGACAACGTCTGGCGGAGATAGTCAGTTCATTGCGCCATCGAACCAAATGCCTTTTGATGGCCGATATCTCAAACCTGAGTGAAGGCCTGGCTGCCGCCGAATTGGGCTTCGATCTAATTGGAACAACTTTGTCCGGCTACACAGCAGAAACGCGTGAGAGAGCGGCAACCGACAACCCTGATTTTGAACTGCTATCCGGCTTGGTCGAACGCCTGGGCGACCGAATTCCCATCATCGCCGAAGGCCGAATCTGGACCGCGGAACAGGCAGTCGAAGCCCTGCGTCTCGGCGCTTTCGCCGTAGTGGTCGGGACGGCCATCACCCGACCGACCGTCATCACCCGGCGTATCGCTGAAAAAATCGATCGATTCAATCGAATAAGATCTGCTACGGCCATCGGCATTGATCTGGGCGGCACAAAAACCAGCCTGGGGATCGTCAGCCTTGATGGCAAAGTTCGATCCAACAAGGTTATTTCGTCCTATTGGGAACGGGGCACCAAACAGGTCATCTCCAATATCATCCACCAGATTCACGAGCTCATGCAAGCATCGAACCAGCCTGTTATAGCGATCGGTATTGCCGCCAGTGGTCGCGTCGATCCAATAAGAGGCCTCGTGTTCGATGGCGTTCCCCTGGCCAATGACTACATCGGTTTCACTATTGGTGAAACCGTTCAGAATAAATTTGAATTACCTGTTTATATCGAAAACGACGCTAATGCCGCAGCCTTTGCGGAATATTCGCTGATGAAAACAGAACGCCCCAAACGAATGATCATGATCACTATCGGAACCGGAATTGGAGGCGGAATCATCATCGATGGGAAATTGCTTCGCGGAAAGGGCAACGCCGGGGAAATTGGACATATTTGCATCGAGCCCAACGGCCGACCATGCCGCTGTGGCCGAAAAGGTTGTTTAGAGGCTTATGTTTCAAGAAGCATTTTGCAGCAGCAGATCCAACAGTTGATCGACACTGGCCGATGTTCTCTCCCGCCGGGTCATTCAGCGTTGAGCACCCAGGTGATCATCGAGCTGATCAGATCGAACCAGAAAGCGGTTGTGAACTTATTCCATCGCCAATTGGAGTATCTGGCTGCAGGGCTGGAAACAGTTTATCATACCATTGACCCAGATCTCGTTGTGCTATCCGGGGAATTTGCGCGATTGGGAGATCCATTGATACAGGGATTACACCAGCGGCTGCATCGCCCATTGAAGATCGTTTGTTCTCATCTCGGGAATCAAGCGGGTTTGGTTGGTGCTGCCTTGCTGGCGTTCAATGAGCTGGAAAACATTTAGTGGAGCGTTTTCAAACATCAATTCTGTGGAAGGGATTTTTTCTCCCACAGAAATGCTATGCCACAGAAATGAATTGGAAAATTTGAGATAAAAAATTAGACCATGGAAATGGAACAACCATGAAAATTTGCTTTTTATCTTTTCTATGGTTGTTCCGCTTCTATGGTCATATAAATTTAAATGGAACGACCAAGAAGCATTTTATAACATCAATTCGGTGGGACATCAATTCTGTGGGAGGGATTTTTTTTCTCCCACAGAACTGAATTTGAAATTTTGAGATAAAAAATTAGACCATGGAAATGGAACAACCATGAAAATCTGATTTTTGTCTTTTCTATAGTTGTTCCGCTTCTATGGTCATATAAATTTAAATGGAACGACAAAGAAGCATTTTCAAACATCAATTCTGTGGTTCGTCAATTCTGTGGGAGGAATTTTTTTTCTCCCACAGAAATGCTATCCCACAGAAATGAATTGGAAATTTTGAGATAAAAAATTAGACCATGGAAATGGAACAACCATGGCTGTTTTCTCATGCGCGGGAACCAAAATTTCCCCACCACTTCAAACTATTGATCTGTGAGGTAAAATGAACCAAAAGCGTACGTTTCATGTGATCTCCAACACTCATTGGGATCGCGAATGGCGTTTTCCGTTTCAGAAGAACCGGCAAATGCTGGTTGAAATGATCGATCGATTGCTCGATATTCTCGAGAACGAGCCCGAATATCGTGCCTTTCATCTCGATAGCCAATCGATCGTTTTGGAGGACTACCTTGAGGTTCGCCCCCAGAATAAACACCGAATCGAAGCACTGGTACAGCAACGTCGCTTGCTCATTGGCCCCTGGTTCATCCTGCCAGATGAGTTCCAGGTCGGCGGCGAGAATCTGATCCGAAATCTGTTATTCGGGCATCGCATCTGTTCGGAATTCGGGCACGTCATGAAAGTCGGTTATTCCCCATTCTCCTGGGGCCAAATTTCCCAACTCCCGCAAATCTACCGTGAATTTGGCATCGATGTGGTCATGTTTTATCGCGGCATCAACAGCCTCGATAGCCCCAAAGCCGAATTCATCTGGGAAGGCGCCGATGGCACGCGGGTGCTGGCCTCGCGCGTCTCCACCATGCCCCGCTATAATTTTTACTTTTATATCTACCGTCCAGTGATTCACAATGAACAAATTGCAGATATCGAATATCACTGGTCCCGCGCCGGCCTGCCGTTCCATTTCGCTGACGCCCAATTGAAGAATGAAGATTATAATTTGCTCCAACCGATCGATGCGTATTATCCTGAAAACCTGCCGCCTGCCGTGAATGCGATCATTAACGACCAGGCTGACGATTTTACCACTGGTCATATTTTCTGGGCCGAAGGCCACGACTCCAGCGGACCAAACATTAAAACCGTAAGACTCATTAAGGATATTCAAAACCTCCTCCCCGAGGATCGAGTGGTACATAGCACGCTCGAAGAATATGCCCAGGCATTAAAAACGTCGGCGAAACTGGACACTTTGCCCATTGTCAAAGGCGAGCGCCGTAGTACGCAATACGATCGACGTTCTGGCAACCTCTATGGCCATACCACCTCTGCCCGAATGTACCTCAAACAGGCTAATTTCGTCAGCGAAAAATGGCTGCAATTTTACGCTGAGCCATTCAACTCGCTGGCTGCAATTTCGGGAATGGATATTCAAGATCGCTATCTCGACATTGCCTGGCGATTGCTGCTCCAAAACGCTGCCCACGATTCGATCGGCGGGTGCAGTCTGGACGAAATCCACGATGACATGATGAACCGTTACAAGCAATGCCAGGAGATCGCAATTGGTTTGTTCGCCCGAGCAGCCAAATTCCTGGCGCAAAGGATCGATTTAAAACAGCACAGTGCCAATAGCATTCATCTGCTGTCGATCAATCCAACAACTTTCGCACGTTCTGAAATCGTGGAGGCCTTTATCGACGTGCCAATCGAATTGGACAACGGTGGGATCGCGATCGAAGATCGCAACGGCGATTCCGTCCCGTTTCAGCTCAATTCCATTAAAGACGCCCAGCCAGTATTGGAACAGATGATTGACCGTCCAATGTATTTCAATATGCGGCGCTATCATGGTTATGTCGAGCTGAAAAGCGTCCCTTCTTTGGGATGGCAAACGTTGCATATTTATCCGCGACCCCAACCACCAGATTGCCAGATCGCCATCGGCCGCTTGGAGGCAGATCTCCCTGTGCTGGAGAACCAATGGCTGAGGGTAAATATCAATCGCAACGGCACGCTGGATGTGCTGGATAAGAGTTCTGGAGCAAAGTTCTCTGGTCTTGCTTATTTTTATGATGAAGGGGAGGCTGGTCACGCCTGGGTTCATACCAAAGTTCCGCCGAGCTTCGACACGGTAAATTCTCTCCCAGACATTCACCTCGCTTTCAATGGACCATTAATGGCAAAGGTCATTATCCGATACGAAATGAGGCTGCCTGCCAACCTGGACGAGCGGAGATCGAACCAGGCCACGGCAATATTGCCCATTGAAATGGCGGTGACACTGCACAAGCATTCGCGTTGGGTGGAATTTAATGTCCAATTGAATAACCAAGTCGAATGCCATCGCCTGCGAATGATGTTTCCCAGCGGCATTGCAGCCCAACATCACTATGGCGAGGGCCAGTTCGATGTCGTCGCCCGACCGATAAATCGACCTGATACCAGTGATTGGATCGAGCAGCCCATGTACGATTACCCAATGCACCATTTCGTTGATCTATCCGATAATAAGCTCGGTTGCGCCATCCTGGTGGACGGCTTGAAGGAATATGAAGTTTTCGATGATCCCCAAAGAACCATTGCCATCACGCTACTTCGCGCGTTTCGCTACGTCATCCAGCCCAGTTCGGTTCAGGACTTCGGCCATCAAAAGGGCTCGCAGTGCTTTGGTGAGCAACGGTTTCGGCTTGCGTTCTATCCCCACCAGGGAAATTGGGAGCAGGGGCACGTCTATCGAGCAGCGATGTGCTTTAATAATGAATTTCGATTGATTCAAATCGGACGAGCCATTGGTGATCTGCCAGCCGAGCTTTCATTCATTAAAATTGAGCCTGAGGATCTTATCTTCAGTTGCTTTAAACCAGCAGAAGATCGCCAACCCAACTCATTTATTCTTCGGCTATATAATCCCACCACTCGCGATGTGATGGGTTCGGTGGAATTTTTTTTGAAGCTCAGTCGAGCTTTTCAAGTGACATTGGAGGAAAAATTAGTGAGAGAGCTGGAAATTCTTAATTCAACCCAAATACAGATATCGGTCCCGAAAAAGAAGATCTTCACAATGAAAATCATATTCGAATGAGGCGCTATCCCCAAAATCAAGGCGGAATCAAATGCTGCTAATCCACTCGGAATTGTTTCAGCCTCAGAGTTGAAATCCCTCAGAAATGCTAATATGAATTATCAGCGGCTGTTTTATCATCCGCGGGCAAAATTCCGTAGACAAAATTTCTTCAACCATGAAAATGGAACAACCATAGAAAAAATACCAAGCCCTATCCGTGGCTGTTTTTATCATCCGTGGGCAAAATTCCGTGGACAAAATTTCTTCAACCATGAAAATGGAACAACCATAGAAAAAAGACCAAACGTTATCCGTGGCTGTTTTTATCATCCGTGGGCAAAATTCCGTGGACAATTTTTTCAACAAAGAAATGGAACAACCACGGAAATTTAAATCATAAATCTCACTCTTGACTTTCTTCTCATCCGCGGGAAGTTGCACAGATCACTTGATGGGACGAAAGATCGATCTATTAAACCGTTCGTTTTTCCAGCTTCTCAAAATCCAGGATCAATTTCATCCCCTGATAAGTCAATTCTAATTTCTGGCTCCCGACTTCGGCATTAAGGAACGGCCCCTCGAATAGCTTGGTCTCCGATAGATCAACGATTGCCCCATTCAACCGACGCTCATCTGGAAAAGAAAACTCCATTACATCGCCCTCCAGGGTCCGATATTTTACCGACACATTCCCCTTCATCAAATTCGCCTCAGGCACATGATTTACCAATCTGCGCCGAAAAGCTTCGAACGAACCGATCTCATCCTTGGACCGAACCTCCACAATATAGCCGTTCTGCAGCTCATGACTTCTAAAACGATAATTGCGCAATGCCATACCTTCCCCCCTCTCCCGCGTCCCAGTCTTTGTATTGAATGCCTGCTGCTTCAGTTCATATTCCTCACTCCATTCCCCTGGTTGCAAGGGATACCAGCCGATATAGCTATCACCAGCCTTGCAAAAAATCCAGCCAGTCTCATCGATAATTCTTTCCTCCAAATTTGCTGGAAAAAAACCATCGATATGTTCTGAAGTAGTTCCTGCAGGAATATCGTAGAGCGCAATCAAGGTATTTTTATGCTGGAAAATACGCTCGTACGGCGAGCCGCCGGTCCATTTATCAGGGTTGTTATAGGTCGTTTTAGAAGCGGTGATAAATGCCATCGAGGCTTTGCTCTCTTCTGGGAAAAACATGGCGATCTCCAGCACCGACCAATAGGGATGCAAGCCGAAAATGGTCGAAAACGGCTTCCCGTAGGTATAGCGCACCCCCCAGGTATGCTGTTGGATCGGCTGCAAAATGCCGCCCTGCAACGAGCCGATGCCATAATCTTTGGTGAGATAACTATATTTGTAAACCGGTGGATTTCGCTCCTCCCCATACCGGATCACATTGCGCACTCGCTTGCGTTCCTTGTGCACATAAGGCTGACTCCGATCCGTCGCGATCTTATAAATGATCTCTGGCAATGTATAGGACGTCATCACAGGATAAAGCACCCACCCATGGACCAATGGCTCCCCGACGCCGAAATAAACATAGGCAAAATGCGATGAAGCCGAGTACTGCGGTCGCATTAAGTTCTGCTCATAAATCCGACTGTATCCTCCGATGTACTGCTGGTCCAAATGCTCGGCCGCGAAATCGGCCAGTATATAATCCGTCAACATCTCCCCTAATTTTTTGACCCTTTTATCCCTCGAATACTCCGCCAGCATCGTTGTCGGAATCACATATTCCAGAATATAATCTGGAGAATCGAACTCACCTTGCCCAATCGTCGTGGTGATCCGTGCCCATTCAAACAGATATTCCCTGGCTTCTGTTAAGTTCTCCTCAGAGCTTTTTCCGTTGAACCATTCCGACCCAGGCTCATTCGGCCATTGCTCGGCCATCAGATACAAGCAGGCGTAATACATGGCCCAATGGTTTTCCGTATCGCCGCGAGAGGGTGCGTAAGTCTTCCAGGCATGGCGCACGGCTTTTTTGACCTTATTTGCCATCTTATCCTTGCCAACCATGTAGCAATTCACCACCGGGAACATCCAGAACATATCCCCGCTTGGCTTTTCTAAGAGTTTCAGAAACATCTCATCAGCCTTTTGCACATCACGATTGCGAAAATAACGCGCGGCAATGGCACTGTAATCTGCCCGAGACGATGAATCGAAATGTGAAATGAACCAGGCTTTTCGCTCATGAAATTTTTTCAAATACTCAGCTCGGCTCAGGTCTTGACCAAAAGCACGGAACGAAACAATCAGCAAACAGACCAGCACCCCCCATCGCATTACTCGATGCATTCTTCTCTCCATACTAAAAAATGATCAACTCCAAGGATCTCCTCAGTACTCCCCCCATTAACCTGCCGAAATTTACCTGTGCTCCTATTACCTCCCCCCTCTTTTCTCAAGAGAAGCAAGCCAGGGGGATAAGTTCTGTCACCATAAAAATAAGCCTTTTCCCCCTTTCCAACCTCAACCAATCTTAACCTCGAACTCACCCCCTAACCCCCTCTCTTCGCAAGAGAGGGAGAACTCCTGCCCTTTTCTTTCCGACAGAAGGGGTCCAAGGGGATGAGTTCTATCATCCCTACAAATACTCCTTTTCCCCGTTCCAACCTTAACCAACCAACTCAAATTTCCCCCGTTCCCCCTTCTCTTCCCAACAGAAGGGTGCCAAGGGGACGCGTTCTGTCACCATACAAATACCCCTTTTCCCCGTTCCAACCTCAACCAACCACTCGAAATTCTCCGGTTCCCCCTTCTCTTCCCAAGAGAAGGGGGCCAGGGGGATGAGTTCTATCATCCCACCAGGCTTACCTTCCACCCCTTTCCAACCTCAACCAACCACTCGAAATTCTCCGGTTCCCCCTTCTCTTCCCAAGAGAAGGGGGCCAGGGGGATGAGTTCTTTCAAATCCAGAAACCTGCCGTTCACCCCATCTCAACCTCAAACAACCCAACCCAAAACTCAAACATTTCCCCCTCCGCAGAGAAGCGTGCTGGGTGGATGAGTTCCATCTACCCCTAATAGCGCATAATCCTCACCATCCCAACATACCCATCCGGAATCCCGATAAACCTCCAGCTCTCTCCCCCATCAGCAGACTGATAAACCCCTTTCCCAATGCTTCCAGCCACGAGCCTTCGACCATCAGACGGGTCAACCGCTATGCTCCGAAAATCCAGCGTATCCATCCCCTTAAAATAATGACGCCATACCTTACCACCATCCACCGACTTATAAACGCCAGTCTGAAATCCCACCGCATACACAATTTCTGGGTTGCTCGGATCAAAAGCGATCCCGTAAAACGTGCTATGCATCACCCCGGTATCCCTTTTTTCCCACACTCTGCCTCCATCCAGCGAAAAATACAACCCATTATTCTCCGTTGCCACCGCCAGAATATTTCCATCCCTCGGATGTTGCGCGATGAAACGAGTCCGTTGCACCCTCAGCCCCAGTTTCTCCCACCTCTCCCCTCCATTGTTACTCCGATAAACAACATCTTCTGTCGTGCAATAGATCACATCAGGATTCGAATGATCTATAACAAATGATGTCACGAACTGCGCATCAATGCTTTCCAGCCCTGCGATCTTTTTCACCCAGCTTTTCCCTCCATCCATTGATTTGTAGAACCCGTAAGGCGAACTACAATACAATACTTCAGGCGTCCGAGGATCGAACGCCACCGTATTCACCTCAGTGATCCGCCAATCCGTGGTCACCTTCCAACTCTGCCCCCAGTCCCAGGATTGATGCACTCCAGTATGCGTGGCCAGCGCCATGATCTTGCCTTTCCCAGGACCGTAAAAATCAAACCCAAAAATGCGGTTATTCGGTCGCCCAAGATAGTGCCATGATGTCTCCGAAACCGCTTTATAAAACATGGCCGATAACGGCATAGCCATCCCCGTATGGCCATAACCAGTCGAGAGCGTCACAACATAAATCCGCGACTCCTGAGCGATCAAATGGCAAGCAGCCATCCCAAAAAGTAAGCTCAATAAAACTGTCAATACCATCAACCGATGCATTTTCTGCCCTCTACTATCAATAATGCGCAACCATAGCCAGATATATTCTCTAATTTTTTGGCCCAAATACTATGATTTGATCTCCGCGATGGGACGTTTTCCTGAGGATATTTGAAGGCAAGATTCTTAGCGGGCAACCGAAACTCTCCTTTTTAGAATTTCAAGTAAAACGATGAACAATTCAGACGAACACCCCGATCCTTCCAATGAAAACGACCAAGAGAGGCTCGATTTTCATTAAACCTGACCTATTGATCAACGCCTCATAATACTCCTTCCCATTCCATAAGTTCCAGATTCCATCGACCACACGCCATCTCTCCTTTTTGCCCGTCACCCTTTCCTCATCCAATTCAAAGACAGTTCCACCACTCCCTACAAACAAATTAGCAAGATTACGCAATTTGCATTTCGAAATTCCTTACCCTTCTCAGCTCCCTTCTTTTCATTCCGAAATCGCTATTCGGAACTATTTTTTTGATTTGCTTTTTGTGGTTATTATTGATGAAACGGTTATCGATAAAAGTTCATTGCCTTCTTTCATTAAATCGCTAAGCAGATGTTCCGCCATTATCTTCCCATCTATCACTAATTCCATCCAATATAAAGATTCGTCCAGTTCCTCCTCAACAATTTGAAGCTTGTTAATAAAATCAGCCGTTGATTTTGCACGACATGCAGCCCGATAGTTTGCCCCCGAGGATGTCCCTGATCTAAGCAATTGCCCACTAATCACCGAAGATACTTTATCTGTTGGCAAAGATTGACATAATCGAATCACTCGAAGAGCATACTGCTTGAATCTATTTTTTAATTCATCTTTGTTCATCCCTGATCCTCCTTATCATCTTTTTATTTCAGTTTTTCTCTCAATAAAACCTAGGCCCAAATTTAAGCTTTTTTATAGAATGTCCTCCAAAGTATCCCATGCTATAGATAAATTATCTCGAATTCGTATTGCTAATTTCTGATTCTGGAATTGAAAAGCTTCCTTTTTATTTTTTGATTTTTCTCTTCATCCCGCATTCCAAATTCGGCAATCAACATTTAAAATATCCCACCTTACAGATTAGGCCATCTCGATTGCGGATTTTAGATTTCGGATTTCGGAATTAAAAAACGCCATCCCGTCTCTTGTTTTTCATTCCGCATTCCGAAATCAAGATGTCTCAATCCCACCTTACAGATTAGGCCATCTCGATTGCGGATTTTAGATTTCGGATTTCGGAATTAAAAAGATTAAAAACGGCATCCCGTATCTTGCTTTTCATTCCGCATTCCGAAATCGGCATTCCGAAATCAAGATGTCTCAATTTGATTTCGGATTTTAGATTTCGGATTTCGGAATTCAAAAACACCCTTCCACACACCGCTCTTTCTTTCATTCCGCATTCCGAAATCGGCATTCCGAAATCGAAATGTCTCAAACCCATCTGGCTCGATTGCGGATTTTTAATTTCTGATTTCGGAATTAAAAAACGCCATTCTGTTTTTTGCATTTCATTCCGCATTCCGAAATCGGCATTCCGAAATCAAGATGTCTCAATCCCACCTTACAGATTAGGTCATCTTGATTTCGGATTTTAGCCTCAATTCGAGGCCAGGGAATTCGGATTTCGGAATTAAAAGATAGAACCAATCTTTTGCCATTGCTTTTCATTCCGCATTCCGAAATCGGCATTCCGAAATCAAGATGTCTCAATTTGATTTCGGATTTTAGAATTCGGATTTCGGAATTAAAAAGATCAAAAACGGCATCCCGTATCTTGCTTTTCATTCCGCATTCCGAAATCGGCATTCCGAAATCAAGATGTCTCAATCCCACCTAGCTTGATTTCGGATTTTAGAATTCGGATTTCGGAATTAAAAAGATCAAAAACGGCATCCCGTATCTTGCTTTTCATTCCGCATTCCGAAATCG